>Ga0163144_10002682_pt1 | contig 40702 bp, 43 predicted proteins | sample OliLak19BULKMAT1_FD_123175 | JGI IMG/M metagenome (GOLD analysis project Ga0163144, IMG submission 123175) | Freshwater microbial mat bacterial communities from Lake Vanda, McMurdo Dry Valleys, Antarctica - Oligotrophic Lake LV.19.BULKMAT1 | ecosystem: Environmental > Aquatic > Freshwater >...
AAGAGAGCGAGTATATCGCCCGGAACGAAGTGAGGACGATTCGAGCGTCGGGGTCGCGTAACACAATATTTTGAACTTGTGAAAAATATTGATGTGAAGGTGACCGATTCCCCACACCCGCACCATTCAGAGCCGGAGACAACGCGTCTTGGCACCCTTATTAGGTATAGTCATAATTTATGGATACTATCCCAGAGTGTTATTACCGAGTGAGCGTTAAGGCGCTAATACTTAACGAAACGAGAGATAAGTTTCTTATCTGTGAAGAGGAAAGTGGTGTATGGGAATTACCGGGGGGGTGGACTCGACTGGGGTGCTACACCGCAATCAGACCTACCCCGTGAAATTTTAGAAGAAATGGGACTTACCGTCACCAAGGTAGCTGATAATCCATCGTATTTTATTACCGACCAAACGCTCAATCGCGGGGTTTGGATTGTTAATGTTATCTACGAAACCGAAGTGGAGCATCTACACTTTACGCCTTCAGATGAGTGCATTTCGATACGGTTTGTCGATAAGGCTGAAATCGGAAATCTTAATGCCTTTCCCACTGTGAAGAAATTAGCTGATATGTTTAAACCCGAAAATCACAAAGATAAGTCGCTACGTCCATAAATGATTGACTTAGTATCTTTTTGTGCTATAAAATAATAAGTTTTTCGACCCCACAGTAAAAAAGGAAGGTGTATGGTCTACAATGTGTTGCTGGTTAGTAATGATTTGGAGTTTCAAGGAACCTTGAGTCGCCTTCCACAAATAGGCGAGGATATCAGCGTTTGGGACGGAAAAGACGAGAATTTTAAAGCGCCTCTCAAAGTTTCAGGAATTGATCATTTCCTTTTGGGTAACTTTTTTAGAATTTTCCTTGAGATGGACATGCTGTGGGATGAAATCGAAACGATGCTGGACGGGTACACGAAGAGTTTCGTTGAGTTAGGATTTAAAGATCTTTCCGAAGTAGAATGCAGTACGGAGTTTTGCTTTGAGACTGCTGCAGAAGATTGGCCTGTTACGAGAATAGTCAAAAGGTAATGATTCAAATGATGAAGACCTGCTTTCGGGCAGGTCTTTTATTTTATATACAAAGCGGACTAAGGTAAGGTGGCTACGGTGCTATAATGAAAATCAAATGAGCCTGCTCACCGATATTGTAGTTGCTATCCTCACCGCGTACTTAGCGCTCACTTCATCGTTGGCTGATGTAATTACAAATATCTTGCCCGACGAAGTGGAGGAAACCGAGGAGACGGAACCATCCGGATCTATCCTTGATGGACTCACTACTCTGCCGAGTCGATTCTCAAGTATCCCCGACATCTTGCGCAAGAATGCGATTTACCAACAAGCGACGGTTATTGGACCTGATGGCTTTACTGAAGCGACCACCAACAACCCACTTGAAGCAATCGTAAATGTCTTTTGTACCCTGACCACCCGAGACAGTATTCGCACCACAACAGGGACTGGATTTTTTATTGATGCGGATGGTGTCATTATGACCAACGCCCATGTCGCGCAGTTCTTGTTGCTTCGGGACAGTAACCAGTACGAAAAAACCGAGTGCGTCATTCGCAGTGGCAATCCAGCCACGCCTCAATACCAGGCTGAATTGTTATACATACCGCCAGCGTGGGTACAAGAGAATGCTGCGGTCATGAAAGATGCCGTACCACTTGGTACTGGTGAGCGAGACTACGCATTACTTTACGCCAGTGAAACTGTTGACGGTTCTCCACTGCCGAGCATGTTCCCGGCTCTCTCATTTGACAGTGATCTCTTGCCGGTCCGAGTCCGGAACGACTCGGTCGTTGCTGCTGGATATCCTGCCACTGATCTACTCGCCAATGGTCCGAGCACAGCACTGATACCACGCTCAGCTGAAACGAGCATTTCAGAGTTGTATACCTTTGGTTCAAACTACGCTGACGTTCTGGCGATTCGAGGCAGTGCAGTTGGAGCTGAAGGATCCTCTGGAGGCCCTGTACTCAATACAGACGGTGAGGTTATTGGTATGATAGCTACTCGAGGTGACGATAGCATCGATGGTACAGGCAGTCTTCGTGCCATCACACTCTCTCACATCGACCGAACCATTACAGAAGAGACTGGCTTTAGCCTGGCTGATAATCTCAGTGGAAATTTAGCCTATCGTTCACAAGTATTCTCTGCCACCCTTGCTCCATTCCTCCTCACCATCCTTGAACAGTAGAAAGAAACTACACAAAAGAAAAAGCGCGACCTTGGTCGCGCTTTTGTGTACTGTTTGTGCTGCTAGTCAGCGTTGACCGCATGCCATTGCTGCTTGGCTTCGGCAAGAGCGGTCTCATGGGTACTGCACTGCCCGGTCGTCCGGAGACGGTCATACAAGGTAATGAAGGCTTGGTCAGTTGCCACTGCCTTGATTGCTTCATATTCTGATGCCGATAGGACAACTGGTACGTCGCGCTCTACATAATGACCTTCGTCGTCAGTTGGAATGTAGACGAGACGAAGCGCTTGCTGAAACGCTACGGTACCAGGCTTGAATCCGCGCTCAATCAACTCATCGTCGATTTCCGAGCGGATAAATAGTTCACCCATATGCATTATATTTTTCCTCCATGCAAAGATCGTGTACTCGTCTGCACATCGTTGTGCAGCAGTAGTCCGGCATTGTGGGCCGGAGGAAGTAATCAGCACATTGATTACTTCCTCCGGCCCACAAATCGAGAACAAAAATACCCGCCGTGGCGGGTCTTTTTGTTGGTGTTTTAGAATTTATATACCAACTGACCCGCTAAGCGCATATACGAGAAGCACAAAGAGAATTGACCATGTCTTTACGACGTGGGTGTCTTGTGCGATTGCGGTGGTATAGGTGTTGGTTACCATATAGAGATAATACTAGATTACGACCTTAGACGTCAACTTGATTTGTGGATGAAGCAGTTGCTTCTGTTGATGTCGCGGTGGTAGTACCAGTATCAGTTTTAGTAGATGTCGAGGAAGCAGGTATCGAAATTAGGTCTACAACCGGAGGAAGAATGGTGAGTAACATGAAGATGTCTTTAGTAATAGCATCAGCAGCCTCGGCAACAGCCCTCACCTCATCGTAATCAGAGGATTCATTTGCATCGTCGTGATAGACACGTAACGTTTCGAGAACTGCTTGCGCCTTGTCAGCAATTTCTTCATTAGGCTCACCGGTTAGAGCAATTTCAAGTTGCGCAATCTGTTCGGCAATAGTTGCTCGATACTCATTGATTGCTGATTCTTCTTCGACATCTGTCAGTACCACTGGGACGATTGACTCCAAATCAACTGCGTTCGTGTCAGCGACATCAGTCATGTACACAATGAGACGCTGTGTCCGTTGCAGTACGGCAACAAGGGCTTGGCGGCCTGCCGTGTCATCTTGTTGGTGTAGTGCAACAACCTCACCAATGGCTCGTTCAATATCTTCCGCACGACGTGTAACGTCGGCGTGCTGCTCTTTTGCTGTGACACCTTCTATTGAATCGAGTAGTTCGTAAATTCGAGTGGTGTTCTGCTCTACACGTGCCATCGTGCGTTCAAATCCAGGTAACGTCGACGATGCATTTGAAGCCGAGTTATTAGCAAGTGAGTCCTGCAGCGCAGAGTTTAGCAGGTCAGTCTGCTCATGAGTCTCTTCTTCATCAATCATTCGTGCGGCTGCCATAAGCATGGCACCATCTTCTGGTGCTGAAGGTGCGCGCAACGAGGCAGATTGGACTTCTAGTGTGGTTTCAAACGCAATTGATGCGAGTGTTGCTTCATCAGCATCCACACTTCGTAAGATGGCGATGTTACGTTGCGCTTCATCAGCGTGAGTTCTAACTGCTGCCGCAACGTCTGCTTCCACTTCTTCAGTCAGCTTTCCTTCACTCGCCAACAGTCTCGCCTCAGCAATACGACGATTGAGTCGCTCGGTTTCCCATACTACCTTTTCTGAAGTGCTAAATGATAGAGTGCTGCGTACTTCTTCATTAAAACGCACTTTTACAGCATAGAGACTATCACCTGGAACAGCGCGTTCTGCGAGTACCGGCACAATCACAAACACCACCATGGCCATACCAGCCGCAACACGGGCAAACCACGTTAGTGGAATTCGAATAGTTCGATAGTCTTCGGTAAGTGCTGAAGCATCTGCGAACACTCGTTTTTTCTTCATCTCTGTTGGCAGTGGGTGGTACTCCATGTAGGAAACAACCCGCTCACGTAACGCACGCTTTTCAGCCGCCCGTAGTGATACGGTGGTGGATTTCTTATGAAGTTGTTCGCTAAAGCGTTTCATTATATGGTTTTGGATCGTTTTCCTGCCGCGTCTGCTTCTTTTGCCTCAATCTTGTCTCTGAGCATCTTAAGCCCTCGATGGATGCGTACAGATACAACGTTCTCTGATTCCTCAATCAGTTCACTGATTTCACGCGGACCGAGCTGGTCTACGAACCGGTAGAGTATGACCTCGCGGTACTGGTCCGGAAGCTCGGTGAGTAACTCAAATGCTTTGCGTCCATCGATAGTCGCCGCCATTGATTCGGCGTTACTTTCAGACAGCTCATCAAAGGAACCTTCATCCACCCCTTCCACTTCCATCAATGCGTCAAGTGAATACTCTTTTCGCTTACGGTACTCATCAATAATCAGGTTGTTCAACACTTTGTATAAAAAAGGCCTGAAGTTATCAATATCGTAACCACTACGTACGTACGCCCAGACTTTAGTGTAGGTATCGTGGACTATATCAATGGCACGCTCTCGGTCACTGAGACGCATTGACGCATGTCTAAACAACGCATCGCTGAATTCGTCAAACGCTATCAAGAATCGCGCCTCCTGATCTCCTCCTGTGTCGCTTTGTTTTGGTCGAGCGGCCATGTGGAAACCATTATATACGTAGACGCAGCAATTGCCGAAGTCTTACCACCAAGCGAGCGAGCGAAATGAAAGCAGTCCGCCAGGACTATTTTCATTTCCGAGCGAGCGTAGGTGGAAAAGTCAGCGTTTTTGCTGACTTTACTCTCGAACGCCTATTCAAGCGTCGGAAAGTAAGCTTTTGCTTGCTTTTCTACCTAAATCTGCCGTCCACCTTTACAATACAAACCTTTAGTTTTACTATCCTCACCGACAGGATAAAGGAGTTAATCATGTCAAAACCCGTTCTTTTCATCCAAGCTGGTGGCACTATTGATAAAGTCTACCCGCGTGGAAACAACCACCATGGCTACAATTTCGAAATTGACCGTCCGGCTGTGCTTGAAATCATCGAGCGACTTTGCCTCGTGCGCACTGACGGTCAGTGGCAATTTGCCTCAGTTTGCAAGAAAGATAGCCTCGACATGACGACTGTTGACCGCCGTTCTATTGTTGGCTGTATACGCTCCGCGCAGTTTGACCACATTGTGGTGACGCACGGCACCGATACCATACACAAAACTGCCCGCGTCGTCGCCCGCGGCGTATCTCGTAAAACAATTGTCTTGACTGGGGCCAACCAGCCGAGTATGGCTCGAGTAACAGACGCGGATCTCAATCTTGGTATGGCCATTGGCGCGGTACCTCACCTTGAAGCCGGAGTCTACATTGCACTCAACGGCATTGTTGTTCCGTGGTATGACTACGTAAAAAATTAATGCAAAAAGAAACTCCGAGCTCGCCCCGTCTAGGCGAGCTCTTTTATTTTCTCAATCAATTCTGGGAACTCCTCAATCAAAAAGTGGTTTTTATCCTCGAAGACCACAAATTCAGCCTTCGGGAGTGCTTCAGCATAGTGCTCGCCGTGACTAAACGGCACCACCGGGTCATCTTTAGAGTGGAATATGAAGACTCTATCGGTTCTTTCTTGTAGCTTCGATAATTGTTCAGTATCAAACGCAAAATCTCCGCCGTCTTCGCCATGAAAATCGTCGGGTTTAAAAGGCGCCGCACCAAGGAACGCAGCTTTGACCCGAAACGGTGTGACGTTTTCAGTAAGATATTTTGCTAAAAAGTAACCCCCTTGTGACCAGCCGAGCAGTATCACGCCGTCTCGGATGTATTCAAAATGTCGCTCAAACCAAATCTTCCACTCCAGATACTTTGCATTATTCTGGTTAGGCATCTTTGGCATAAACACCTCGTAGTGCTCACCTAAATCCCCACGCAGGGTGTCAGTCCACTTTTTCCGGGTAGGTAGCCACGGTAAATCGCGGAGCTTGTAGCCTGCCAAGTCTTGCAAAAACGCTTGGTAGTCAGAGTAGGCACTACCGCCATGGATGTAGAATACCTGCTGCTTTGTAGGGTCACTCTGCATAAAATTATAGCCAACCATTACGCTTAAAGAACACGATAGCGACTCCAACTAAGACAAGTACTAATCCTAGGATTGCCCAGAAGGCCCAAGCGGCGTCACCAAGTGGCAGTGCTACATTCATACCGTACAACGATGCAATAACCATTGGAATAGTGAGGAGCACCGTGACAAGCGTCAGTGTTCTAATCGTGGCGTTCAGGTTGTTGGCCAGAATAGCTTCAGTGGCTGAACGAACGTTTTGAATAGTCTTCAATACGGAACGAGCTGAATCTACCAGCTGATCATTATCAATCATCAAGTCTTCCATTAAGTCTTTGTCGTCAGAGAAGAGCTGGATATAGTTACCTTTACTCACTAGTCGTAGCGCACTATTCGTTGGCATGAGCGCTGCAATGGTGTCATTTAATTTGTGCTCATAGTTTACGAAACGCTCAATTTCACGGTTACCGATTTTACGAATTTGTGCACGGTCTTTTTGTACGCTACGTCGCAGCTTCACAAGCTGTTTATCAAACGACTCAGTAATAGCCTGCATCAATAACAAGAAAAGGTTGGTCTTTTGTGTGGTATGAATCACTTCCTGACCTTTGATAAAGCGCTCAAACTGCGGGACTGGTCGCTGCGCGACAGTCAGCACGAAGGTCTCCCCCATCACAATCAACAGCGGTGCGGTATCGGTATCTTCCTTTTGTTCATTGAACGGGTAGCGGGTGAAAAAGTACGTCGCTCCTTCTGACCACTCCAGACGTGGGACCTCAAAGAAGTCTTGCGCATCTTCAATCAAGTCTTTATCAAGCGCTAGTTTTTCAAACAGTTCTGTGAGTTCTGCTTCAGACGGTGATTGGGCGTGAATCCACACTCCACTTCGGATATCGTCAATTACTTTGACTGAGTCATCTTTAATGGTGCGGAAGTAATAGGTGATCATGGTTGCAACTATGGTAGCACATTGAGTAGAAATGCGAGGGAGCCGGGAATCTTCCTGACGGTCACAAATTCGCTACGCTCATAAGTGCCGCGGGACACGCCTCACTCGTTCACAAGTTCACCTCGTTCCGTGTTTGACCTAATTTTTAATGACTGGAAAGAATATAAAAATGGAAATGCCCTTGTGGTGCTATTCCGGACAGAAGCAAAATTCTTTGCATCATCTCCCCTCCTTCAATAAGAAAACCGGCGTTAGCCGGTTTTCCTCAGATGAATTCTCCAAAACTTTCATTCGAAAGGTTTGTTCGTTGTTACTATTGTTTCATAACAACGACAATATTCATCCTATGAATATTGTCGGGGAGAACGGGTGAGAAAGTCTGGGAGACTTTTACAAGACCCGGACCACACCTGCTCCGCAGCCACGGTAGTTCCCCAAACTACCGGTTCTTTTCTCATTTCACAATCTTTCGAGCTGAGTCGGGGAGCCGGGAATCGAACCCGGACCACACGGTCCCAAACCGCGCACACTACCACTATGCTACACCCCGACTCAACGAAATAGACTGTGAAATGAACAAAGAACCCCAAACCGCGCACACTACCACTATGCTACACCCCGATTGAGGAGCTAAGCGGAAAAGCTTGCTTTTACATTTAGCCTCCGAGATTGGGATGGAAGCTTCTGCTTACACCCCGAGGAGACTGAATGTTCCTCACTTTGACTGCATCAAAGTCAGAAAAATATACCACTCATTCGTCAAAAATGCGAGGGTTTTGCTTGCTTACCACTTAATCATAAGCAGCTTCACCGAACATATCCTCTTCTGCGTTCCGAACTCTTGTTAACGCCGGTGTAATTTCATTAAGTACATCCTCAATCACTTTCGGTGGATTCTCTTTAAATTTCGACTCGTACATTTCTTTCAACACAGCTTCGACTTCCAGAGGATTCGCGACAGTACTGATGCGTCCTAGTGCCTGATCGACATTAGACTTATACCACCGGGAAAAATCTTCGTATGATAATAGTGTTTGTGGACCAGACTCTGACGCTTTTTTGAATGAACCTTCTATAAGATTAAATTAAAATTGCTTTCAAATATTATACACCTTAGTGTAATTATTTATTAAGGTGTGCAAAAAGCAGTGATTATGTTTCACGTGGCACTTCCCTACTCTGTTCCATGAGAAACGCAGCTAACTTCTCTGATTTTATCCAATAATAATGTTCTGGATGTATTTGACCGTCGCTAACTTGTCACGTGGCACAATCCGCACTGCCAGAACATCGATCTGCCATGTTCCATGATAATCATTATCCTGCAGCCAGGTTTGAATAGTTCGATTCATACGTTGAATCTTCTTAAAGTGAACATTTTCCTCCGGTCGCCAGGTTCCATATGAAACGGCCTGCTCAAGATCTGCTTTTGTTTCATATGAAACGGTCTTTACCTCTACAAAATGAATAATCTGGCCAATATCGGTAGTTTCACGTGACACAATATCAATTTCACCCCATTTTTTAAGGTAATTTGTTACTAGTACGGACTGGCCTAACTTTTGGAGATAGTTCGCTGCCACACTCTCACCGAGAGCGCCGGTTTTGTTCTTCTTACCTTTTTTATCAAGCTGTTTCATGTGTAACGTTTCACGTGGAACATTTTAGAGATAGTTTGTCTTATATGGCTCTAGCTAGGGGTATTTCATAAAAGACAGAAGTCAAATTTGTCCTTTATCCACCTGTTCACAGGTTGTCCCCAGTTTTCCACAGTATGGCCTGGGTACAGTGTTTCATGTGAAATGCACTGAATTCAGTATACTACGCTCATGACTTCATTACATGCTTCATGCCATTGTGGCGCTGTTACTATTAAGACTGACCTGCCGTCTGTAAAGGGGATTGTAAAATGCTATTGTCGTGACTGCCAAAAGTACCTTGGAAACTACGCACCGTGGGTAGTGTGTGACAAAGGCGCAACACAGATTGATGGTTCGGTGGGTGAGTACACATCTTCAGACGTAGCAAAGCGCCTTTATTGTAAGGATTGCGGCTCTAGTCTAGCTAAAGTACCGAACGATAGTGAAATAGTGCTTGTAGCAGCTGGTTGCTTTGATCAACCACTCAATCTAGAGGTTATAAAAGAAGTGTTTGTCGAAGCCAAAGAACCTTGGATGTAACACGTGGAACGGATGGAGAAGGTCACAAGCTGGCTATCTGACGCAGGTTACTATGAGCTGCGGCCAGAGGGAATCGTCCCACGTTTCAAAGTGCTCACGCACTAAGAACGCTGGACGCGGCTCACGGTTTCTCGCGCCAGGAAGCGCGCTTCGAAACATCGCTCCGCCGTTCGATTCCCTACGCAAAGCACTCAAGTGCTTTACTCTGGCCGCACAACGAAAAACAGCGCTCACGCGCTGCTTTTTCTGTGCGGCCAGAGGGAATCGAACCCTCCACTAATCCTTGGCAAGGACTCATTATACCACTTAACCATGGCCGCAGACCTTATTTTGACAGCTCTTTTTCCATAAGTTCAATCCAACGATTGAGCTTGTGCTTTAAAACTGTGTTGCCGATTATAGTATTTCCAACGCCATAGTGCAATGTCTTGCCTTGAGCAACCTTGGCAGTCGCCACCTGACTTTTGTGGAACTGAGAGTAGGGGAGGGCGGTAACCGCTTTCCATTTCTTGAGGCAGGTTTCTTCATTTTGACCTCGGTATAACAGTACCCAAAAGCGTACTTGGGACTTATCTACCCCCAGAAACTCCGTCGCGAAGCGGATGAAGGTGCGGTGGAGCGATACACGAGCACTTGATAAGCGAATCACCCGCGGGGCAGTACGGTCACCAGCTGCAGCGTACGTCGTGACACCCGCCACAAAGAGCGGTTGGGTGCGGTAGTGTTTAAACTCTGTCTCAGCTGAGCGGACAGCTTCACGGTAGCGATTGGTTCGTTCACCTGTGCGAGCCTTGTTCATTAGCTGTAGCCGTTTCGCGTTCTCCCGGCCCGCACGACGTTTGTTCTGTGCAGTGATTGACGCTGAAGTAGCGTTATTTTTCAACCATTTTGAGACGGTCGACTTTGAAACATCACAAACCTTTGCAATCTCTTCGAGGGTAAAGCCGCGTGACCGTAATTGCACGGCTTGTGTAAATACTTCTTCATTCCGAACCATATAGAATGTATATATTATACATATCGCATATGTTGATATTGTTGCTATACACAAGAAAACCGCCAGCGTGATGCCGGCGGTTGTAGTCTTTGTAACTCAACTCCATCGTTGTGGAAATCTTTTGTAGTAGTGAGGCTTGGTGACGTCGACTGTCTTTGGCGGTGCAGGCTGCTTGTGTTCAGCGTGCTTTTCATCACAGAAAGATGTTCGCTTGTTTCGACACTTTATTCCACAGTAACTAAAGTCAGGAGTACCAGGCTCACCAAACGGCCATTTACAGTATCCATCGACCGGCTCTTTGCCAATCAAAGCCGTTTCATCAACCTCAATGAGTGGTCTCAGTTTAGGCTCGATAGGTGGTGCACGTGTTCGAGCAGGTGTAGGTAAGTCAGGATCCACAACGACACTAGCAGTAGCTGTATTGGGCTTGCCCGGCACATACGTCGGATGGAACCCCAGCTTCATTCGACGAGCTTTACCAACAATTGCATTTCTAGTAAAGACCAGACCCTCCTTACGGTTAGTAAGTTGGCTGGCTATCATAGCCGGTGAGACTCCTTGTGCCAATAGGGTACGTAGTGAATCTTCACGCGCCTTAGTCCAGGGAGACGTCGATGTCATATGAAATTCTCCTTCCTCTCTGTCTGCTGGCCATAATGCCACATATTAGTGGCATTACAAGGGAATCTGTTTATGAATTGCTTTTGCTGTCTTCCGCTATAATGGCTATCAAGCCGTTTGGACCGACCGTGGTTGTATATGGGGCGCCAACCGGCACATCGAAGCGTTGATTTTGGATAACTTCCTTCGTTTCACCATTGAAATCAAAGATAATTGAACCGTCGGTGACAAAGATGCTTTTTTTACCCTCGTTCACCTGTTCAGGATAAATAGTTCCAGCACCGTCTTGCTGTTCATAGACAGAAGGGAAGCCTTCGTCTTCAAATCTTTGTATCCAGCGTTCGGAGAGTTCCATAATGGCTATTTTATCAGTGTTCGTATTAGCTCATTGTATGTTTGGGTAATTTTACCAAGTTCACTGTTAATCGAGGTTACGTTTTTGACTTGTTTCATCACATTGTCCATATAATCAAATCGTTCGAGTAGTGACTCTCGATCTTCTTCCGTTAAGGTTTCAGAACCCTCTTCACCCCAACAACCCCTAGTGATAAGGCGATCTACAGCATCATTTTTCTCAATATCAAGATACACTTGATATAAGTCAGCATCACATCGGTTGGCAAGAGCCTTAAAAACTTCAACGTCTTCATTGTAGTTTAAAAGATACGGTAAAAGAACATCATGGCCAGCATTGAGATGATTCTCTGCAATGGATATTGTGTGTTGCAACACTAAGTCTCTGGCAGTCTTCTCATGATTTCTCCAATCACCAATCATTTCTATGATCTTATCTCCTTCGACGCCAATGGTGAGTGGGTGTTTTTCTATATAAAGTTTAGTAAGAGTAGTTTTCCCGCTTGCTGCAAACCCATAGAGGATAATCAGTTTATTCATTACGAAAGTATAGCAGGCTGATTCAGGAAGGGCTCGGTCACTCTCATGGATTTTATTACGCTACACTCATAAAATCTCATTCACTCGACCCCCACTTGTCGCGGTCCTCGGAAAATCCTTTGTGGTCACGAATCACTAGGTATATTCATTCGCTACGCTATGGATCTACCAAGTGTTCGCTACCCCGCCTCGACTGTTTCATGCTCTAGGAATAAGCATGAAACATGTCTGCGGCTTGCACCAGAGCACGCAAGCAAAGCAGTTTGCTTACTAAAAGAAAAGGCAGCCTAACCATAGGCTGCCTTTTCTTTTGCTCGGGTGCACCCACCAGGACTCGAACCTAGAACGACTGATCCGAAGTCAGTAATGATATCCATTTCACCATGGGTGCAATGCGCGCCATGATACGCGCAAAAGCGCGAAAACGCAACGCATTTCTGCTAGAATAGCGTGATGAAGATTCCGCACGCGCGTATACCCGATGAAGTCAAAGTAATTGCCGAAACCCTGGAAACAAATGGTTTTCAAGCTTACTTGGTTGGTGGCTGTGTGCGCGACCTCATCCGTGATGCCGCTCCAAAGGATTGGGACCTAACGACCAACGCTCATCCGGATGATATTACGAGACTATTTCCTGAGCACTACGCCAACAACGACTACGGAACAGTGGGAGTAAAGACGGAATCTGAGGACCCACGCCTGCAGATTGTAGAGGTGACCCCGTACCGAACAGAAAGCGGGTACAGTGACCTGCGTCGACCAGATACCGTTACCTTTGGTGTATCACTCGAGGAAGATTTGGCCCGACGAGACTTTACGGTTAACGCGCTCGCATACAACCTCAAAGAGCAGAAAATCGTTGATTTATATGGCGGAATTGATGATATACACGGTAAACGATTGCGGACAGTGGGCGATGCAAACGCTCGTTTTACCGAGGACGCCCTACGGATGATGCGTGCCATTCGTCTCGCTGCCGAACTCGACTACGTTATCGAAAGTGAAACAATGAGCGCTATCGCACACAACGCCTCGTTACTTACTCAGATTGCTGTGGAACGAGTGATGGCTGAGTTCGTTCGTATCATCGCCTCACCACAACCAATGCAGGGACTTATATTCCTTGAAAAATTTGGCCTTCTTGAACTATTTATTCCAGAACTGAGGGCAGGCATAGGGTGCGAACAGGGAGGCGCACATGCTTTTGATGTATTTGAGCACAATCTACGCACCCTCCAAGCAGCCGCTGACAAAGACTTTCCGCTCTACCTGCGCCTCGCTGCGCTCTTTCATGATATTGGGAAGCCCAAGACCAGACGAACAGGCGGAAAGAATAAGCTCTATACCTTTTTTGGTCATGAAGTAGTCGGAGCCAGAATGACAAAGGATATTCTTGAACGACTTAAATTCCCGCGTGAAACTATCGATACTGTAGTTAATCTGGTTCGTTGGCACATGTTCTTTGCTGATCCAGAGCAAATCACTCTGTCGGCGGTACGCCGGACCATCACGAGAGTAGGGGAGGAGCACATCCAAGACCTCCTCAACCTACGCGTCTGCGACCGGATTGGGACAGGTCGACCAAAAGAACAGCCTTTTCGCTTTCGGAAGTACAAAGCGATGGTGGATGAGGCACTGCGAGACCCTATCTCTGTAAAGCTCCTCAGGGTAAATGGCGACCGCATTATGGAACTATCTGGAGAAAAACCGGGTAAGCGTTTGGGGTATATATTGCACGCACTTCTTGAAGAGGCGCTTGAAGACGCTAGCAAAAATACGTCCGAATATATGGAGAAACGGGCACTTGAGCTACTGCAATTGCCCGAAACTGACCTGATTGCACTAGCGGAAGCGGGTAAGGCAAAACAGGCGGCTGAGGAAGCTGCGGCATTAAAGGACATCGCCCGCGAGCATAAGGTAGGGTAGTGTCATTTAAAGGACACCTTACTGAAAAACCGCTCTATTAAGCGGTTTTTTGATTAAATAATAACTGCTCACTCGTTCCAAATACAAGGCATGGGCAAACGGTTTTTCGTAGGCGTACTTAGATGTACGATGAAGAAAAACCGTGGGTGCCCATAACGCAGTAGTTGGGAGGTGTGAGCAGTTATTAAGAAAAGGCCTAGGGAGTCGAGTGGCAAGCGATGCTTGTCTGCCGACTTCCTAGGCCTTTATAAGAGCTTGTTTTGGAGGATTATAGTAATCCAAGTTGGCACCAACTATGTGGTTAGCCTATTCCGAAGCTCTACGTTGTTTTATTGTGGAAATTCTTTTTTGTGACAAGGCTTCTGTGGTGGAGCAATGTCTGAATTTCCGGGGTGGGATTTATGAACGTTTGTTTTGAGTAATTTTGAAAATTGAATTTCAAAAATTTGGAGGTAATACTCAATTGATTTTTGGAAGAACTCTTTAAGAGGTATCTCCAGGGTTCTAGTGAGAATGTGCTTCTCGTCAGAACTCTGGAGACTCCTGCTCGCCCTCTCTGGGCCTGTCACTATAGTACCGAGACTAAAGGACAGTGTAAAGGACAGAGCAGAGGATATATGGGGATAACTGTCCTTTATGATTTCTGTTTGACTTTATTGAGAATCGTGTGTTTATGATTCTGGTAAAATTTTAGTGTTTTACAGCTCGAGTGACAGCTCCACCGACACCGGACAATGGTCTGAGCCGTAGACATCAGGGTGAATTCGAGCGTTCTTGATCAACGGTTTTAGCGACTCAGTTGCCATAACATAATCAATCCGCCAGCCAACATTTCGTTCACGAGCGTTTCCAAAGTGCGACCACCACGTATAGTGTCCTCCATCGGGATTCAGCGTACGGAACGTATCGATGAATCCCGAGTTAGTCATCGCAGCGAAACCGGAGCGCTCTTCGTCAGTAAATCCTTTCTTGCCGCGATTCTCTTTTGGCCTGGCTAAGTCGAGCTCGGTGTGAGCAACATTGAAGTCACCGCAGAAGATAACTGGTTTCACAACTGCCAGTTGTTTCATGTATTCGAGGAACGCTGGGTCCCATTGTTGTCGCATCGCAATTCGAGACAAATCATCTTTTGCATTTGGCGTATAGACGGTACTTAGGTAAAACGGCTCAAACTCGGCGGTAACCACCCGACCTTCTTTGGTGGTGTCGCCGTAGGAGTCGGTGAGGTTATAGCGTGCCACGATATCCTCGGGAATACCATTTTGCACCGCTAGTGGTTCATGTTTCGTAAAAATGGCTGTGCCGGAATAACCTTTTTTTTCGGCTGAGTGCCAATATTCTGTATAGTCTGGCAAATCTAACTCAACTTGGTCTTGGTTGGCCTTCGTTTCTTGCAAACACAGGATGTCTGGGTCATGTTTCTCAAGAAAACGCTGTAAATCACCCTTTCGTTCCACGGCTCTGATGCCATTTACGTTCCACGAATAGATTTTCATGGGTTTAGTCTACCGTATATGCGTAAAAGTTCGAGTAGATACTTGTGTTACTATTAGACTTTAGGAAGAAAGGAGGCCTTCTCCATGACGCTCTTTGTGAATAGACCACTGACTGGCCATGCTGGTTTTACGCTTAACTTCAAAATCGAATGTGATGCGCTGAGCGATGAGGACATCGAGTCAATCGCCGCCATGATTAATCGGTCCATGCGCTTTAGACAAGTAATCGGGGTACCCCACGGCGGTATACGACTAGCAAACGCCTTACAAAAATATAAAACGTGTAACGGTATCACGCTGCTCGTTGATGATGTACTCACAACCGGCACCTCTATGGAAGAGGCGAAGAAAGCCCGCAACGGTGAAGTTGTAGCCGGAGTCGTGATTTTTGCACGCGGACCCTGCCCAGATTGGGTTCGGTCGATATTCCAACTTCAACCATGGGTGGTTAACTAGTAGCTGTCCCTCACCACGACTGTGGTGAGGGACATTTATTTCATGAATGCACTGCTACATAGTGGCGTATAATGCTAAAACATGTCGAGCTTGAAAAATATTTGTTTAGGAGCTTCAATCCTAGCAATACTATTAATCTTTGTATTGGTTTTATTCCATCACACTATCGACAGTTCAGAGTCTTCAAAATTGCATGAATCACCAAAGCACATACATCACCACGATGCAGCCGGCATCTTCGACCCGGCCATAGCACTTGCTAACCTCAAAGTAAGCGTGATGACCAGTCCCGAATTGATGGTCAGTTGCCATATGGAAACTCACATGATTGGAAACCGAGCATACAGTGAATTAGGAAGTGAGGCGTATGCCTATATCAATCCAATTTGTGGTGGTGGCTACCTGCACGGCGTCGTTGAACAATCCTTCAGAGAAAACGGTGTCGGGTATGCTGAGCAGGTGGTACATGAGGTGTGTACTGGAGAAATTACTGAGTCATGCTTACATGGCGTTGGACATGGTTTACATGAAGTATTAGGAAGTATAGATGCGGCAATTGATGCCTGCGCCAGCATAACGCAGCTAGAGAGTGACTGTTTTGACGGCGTATTCATGGATGCGTTTGATATGGAAGGGATGACTGACGCCCCGCTCATGGATATTAAGACGGCGCTACGAGAGTGCGAGAACACTTTGGACGCTGCCAGACAGAGTTGTTATTTTTATCTACCTCGGATTCTCACTCATGGCACAGCCGAAGAGATTACATCGCTCTGCAACAACGAAGCGGCTGCTGGGTGGGGTGCATGTGCCCAAGGTAGTGGTGTTTATTTTATGAAGTCCGTATCAGGCTTTGTTCGTGAAACTGCTGTTTCTTACTGTAATGTATACGATGATACCAATATGGAGTCGTTGTGCATCGCCGGTGTAACTGCGTACGAACTATATGGTAGTGCTGAAAATACCAAGTGGCATTAGTATCTGCATATACATTATGGAAAAAATAATACCTCGATATGATGTCATAGTAATTGGTGGTGGACCGGCGGGAATGATGGCAGCTGCCACCGCTGCTGCTCGTGGTCGATCGGTGCTCTTACTCGAAAAAAATCCAAGTCTTGGTAAAAAACTCCTCATCACTGGCGGTGGACGATGCAACGTCACCAATAATCAGCCGGTGGTGCGAGAGATGCTTGGCCACTACAAAGGAAGTGGGAAGTTTTTCTTCTCGACCTTTATGCAACATGGCGTGAAAGAGAGCATTGAATGGTTTGATACACGTGGTGTTACGTTCAAAGAAGAGAACGAGGGTCGATTGTTTCCCAGCACTGAGAAAGCAGTAACGATTCACGAGACATTGGTACACGAACTGGAACGACACAATGTCACGGTGCGAACCAAACAGGCCGTGCAATCAATAGAGAAGGAAGCTGCGACAGGAAATTTTACAATCACCACACCGACGCATACATATATATGTACGAGCTGTGTAGTAGGTAGCGGGGGAACTTCTAGGCCGGAGACCGGAGCAACTGGTGATGGGTACCAGTGGCTTCAGTCACTCGGACATACCATTGTAGAAAACAACTTTGCGCTGGTTCCACTCACGCTACATACAACATGGACTAAAGTACTCAGTGGCGTAACGCTTCCAAAGGTAAAACTCTCGGTCTATATGGGTGACAAAAAGGAAACGACAGTCAGTGGCAAACTGCTGTTTACCCATGTTGGCATTACTGGTCCGACCATCCTTAACTTGAGCAAACAAGTAGGAGAGTGGCTACAGTACGGGCCGGTCACTATCAAGGTAGATGTATTCCCGAATGATGATGCTGGAACAATCAAAGCAAAGCTGCAGTCACTCCTCTTAGCGCACAGCAACAAAACAATTCGAAATACGCTCGCCACTATCCTCCCGACCGCACTAGTGAATGGAGTACTCGGGGAATTACAGATAGCTACTGACACGCCGTGTCACAGTGTTTCAAGCGAAGATCGAAGGCGGCTCTTTAGCTACCTCAAAGCCATACCGCTACCAGTTAAAGGATTGCTTGGTGCCGAAAAGGCAGTTATTTCAGGTGGTGGCGTTGAGCTCACTGAAATAGATTTTAAAACTATGCAATCAACCGTCGTACCTGGCCTCTATCTGGTTGGTGACATTTTGAATGTTGATAGACCATCTGGCGGGTACAGCTTGCAGTTATGCTGGAGCACTGGCTACGTCGCTGGCTCTCATGCCTAAATTGCTTTGCAGACAGTACTCAATGTGACAGGCATACAAAAGAAAAGCCGCCATGAGACATGGCGGCTTTGAATGTACTCCGCTGATTGCGATTATGCGGCTTCGGGCACACCGTCAAACAATTCAGAACGTTTCTGCTCCTTCTCATGCGGTGGCATGGGCAGGCAGGCATCGAAATAGGAACGACTAGCCCATGAAATCAAAACAGCAAAATCAAGGAAGTTGAGTAGTGACAGTTCAGACAACAGATCCAGACCGTTTGATATTGTCAGAAAGGTGTATATGAGTCGAAAAAACGGACTTGAAACAGTAGGAATTGGCCTACGTGAACTTGCTTGCTCTAAGCGAGTAGAACGTTGCCTTAGCTCCAAATAGGTTACGAAGCTTAGTAGACAAAAGAACAAGACCAGTCCAATTAGGCTTCTATCCTTTGGTGATTGAGCATAATAATCTGCCAACAAAAAGGCCATGAAGGCTGGCAAAAAAATACACAGCATTTCAGTGAGTACATACCCCCACCAGTAGCAGTTTTTGTCATACCGAACGTCAGTCCAGTTCGCAATGTTCTGGTGCTGGCGTAATAGCCAGCTGTCGATGTGATTGAACATGAGGTTTCCCCCTTTCCCAGAAATACTATCGTATAGATTATCGGTATTGTCAACTAGTTGTGCAGGGTGGTGTGTAGACCAACGTGCGAAGCAGGCGTATCGTGAAAGGGGAGGCAGAAACGGAGGAACTACCGATGCTCTTCTACCGCGGACTTTACCCAGTGACAGCACTGTGGTTCGCCTATCTCGAACAGTACGTGTTGATGTGCTCCGAATGGCGGCAACGATGCGGGTACTGAATACCTAGCAGGTGCGAACTAACTCCTCGCACCTGTTTTCGTGCTAGAGTGAAATTACATGAAATACTTTTTTGTTGCACTGGTGAGTGGACTCGTAGGTGTCGCTATGGGCTATGCGTTATGGGGAAGTGGCGGAATTAGTGAAGATGCATCATTCAGAAGCGAGCCCGTTCCGACTGAGGAGGCGAGGAGTTCAGAAACTGCTGAAATGAGTGAAGTAACGAACAGTGAAGACCAAATTGAGGATACAGTTACTGTGGAGGCGTCAGCAATGTCTGCAGAGCAACAAGCCCTACTTCGTACATTTGGTATCGACCCCGACGGCATCACTGTTACCGTCCAGATGATAGCCTGCGCTGAGGATGCGCTCGGTAAAGAGCGACTAGATACTATTATGCGTGGAGCGTCTCCGACCTTCTTTGAAAGTGCCGAGTTGCTTGGTTGCTACCAACAATAATAGAGACTCCTTGCGCACCAGGTACAGATTACTTACACTGGGATGAGAGCGTAAGGGAGTAATAGACATGACTGATACCACTGAACATATCCAACTACTGGAATCGCTGGCCTTCGGTGCAGTACGACGACTGGAACTTTTGACGCCCCCGGTGGTGCGAGTCTGCGGACCGCTAACCTCCGGAGGGTATGGGTATGAGGAAAATCTTCATCGCTTCAGAATCGCCGAAGAACGTTTGAAGCGAGAAGGTGAAACGATATTCGACTATTTCGCTGACAACAGTGATGAAGTGTTCATTAAAGATGCGGGAATTCCGTGGGAACTCGTCATGGAGCATTACCACAAACCAATTCTCAGTTCTGGACTCATTGCCAAAGCGTACTTCATGCCCAAGTGGCAAACCTCAAACGGCGCCAGTTGGGAACGTGATTACATAGAAAATTTCACTGCCATGCAGATTTCGGAACTGGATGAATCTTGGTTCACAACTTAAAACACAAAGCGGCCCGAAACAATCTGGCCGCTTTTCTCTTTATATGTCTACGTGTGCATCGCGAGACGAACTTTGTTCACAATATCTTTGAGTGGTTCGTTGGCCTTAATAATGTAATCGTCAGGCTTTAGCATGTGGGCATGTGCCACATTCATGGCATCACTGTGGTTGGTAAGGAATATAATCGGTACTGTCTTGCCCCACGCATCAAAGCGAATCTGCTCAGCGGCTTCATGCCCGTTCATGAGTGGCATGTCGATATCAAGCAGTATCACGGCCGGGTGGTGTTCCAGTGCCATAGTGACACCTTGTTGTCCATTCTCTGCCATTTTAACCTCCATACCGGCGTTTACTAATGCCATGGCGTACAGTTCGCGAATATTCTTGTCATCCTCAACAATCAGTATGTGTTTAGTTTCTGTGTCCATTAATTGCCAGTATACCACTTTTTGCTTGTGTTTATTTGAGGATGTGCTTTAATGCTGGTAACGAAACCAGCTCCTCTTGAAGTTTTAAAACGATCAGGTGAATTGTGTTTTGTGGTTAGTAGATTAGTGTATCGACATGAAAGGTTCAATCGTTCGCTTGCAAGACAAAGGCTTTGGTTTTATCAAGCCTGAGGACGGCAGCAAAGACGTATTCTTTCACGCATCAGCACTCGTAGAATTGTCATTTGACGATCTCCGCGAAGGCGACAATGTTATGTTTGACGTAGTTGATGGTCCTAAGGGCCCAGCTGCTGGAAACGTAACTCGCGTGTAAGGAGTATGCACAGTACAAACCGCCGCAGTGCTACGCACTGCGGCGGTTTGTCGTATACCTGTGGTGTACAATACAACTACGTATGGTGTTCTTAACCATCATCCAACACTACTTGCTGTGGCACTACACACACGCGTACGCTGAGATGTTTCATGTGTTCAAAAACTTCCTGTGGTTTTTGGGACACTTTTTCTCCCTGCGAACACTTACCCTCTCCCTATTTACTCCGTTTAAGCGAATCACCGACGAAGGTGGCCGAGCGTGGAATTTTGAAGACTTCGTTGGCAGAATAGTCATCAATCTTATATCTCGTATTATTGGCGCGTTACTGCGAGGAACTCTCCTCGTGATTGGTCTCATAAGCTTGCTTGCAACAACGGTACTTGGGGGAGTCATCTACGCATTATGGTTCATAGCGCCAGTCTTGATTATTGTGTCAATCACAACTGGAATAGTGTACTTATTTATATGATTACCCTGGCTGATAGCATTAAGGACTTCGCCCCAGCGATTGCCCTCACAAAAATTCTCAGTCGAAAATCAATGAAGCGACTGCGTATCACCTTTGCTGTACTGCTCTTGATTGGGGTAGGTGCAACCGTTACCACATCTCTGCTATTACTTCCGTACGCTTCAATAGTGGCTGGTGTGACCTTAATAGTATTTGGACTGTGGCTCGAGCAAATGCTTATCCACTCCTACCACAACAGCTTTTTTTACCGCGGCCTCAATTCCATCCTAGGCTTGCAAGACAAAACCATTAGTGGCGCGACCTATGACGTGGCGGCGGCAGTTCTTAAACACACCGATGATGTTACCTTCGCATTTTGCACATCTCCGTTTGGGCGGGCGGCATTGATGCGGGCGGCACTGACTGAAGATGCGGTTGATGTTTTTCTCCGCGGTCCTCGCCAACAACTAACCACCGCCATGGTGGTCCTACCCGAGAAGGAAATTTTTAGCTTGATTGGACTTGGTAAGTACCTCATCACGCACGATCAATCATTTAAGGCCATGTTGCAACAAAATGGTGTCAGCGATGAGACGTTACTGCGTACACTGCGCTGGGTGGTGGGGAGCTACCACCAAGAGAAGCGACGTGAACGATGGTGGAGTCGTGACAACCTGTCTCGAACCACTGGTCTCGGCCAAGAATGGGCATACGGTACGGCGTACATGTTGGAACGATTTGCCCGTGACCTCCGCAGCAGCGTGGTATTTTCAACCATGACCACTGATGCTGCATTCATCAAGGAAAAGGTGGAGGAAATTGAGACTAATCTGTCTCGAAGCAAATCAGCGAACGTGCTCATTATTGGCGAACCTGGAGTGGGAAAGATGGATCTCGTCATGGCAGTTGAAACCAGACTCCTCAACGGTACTGGCTTGTCGGCTGTAAGTGGAAAACGAGTGGTGCTCCTCGATACCAATCGGTTGTTCGCAGTAAACAAAGATAAGCAATCACTCGAAGTCACCTTACTTCGAATGCTTGATGAAGCCGTTCATGCCGGCAACATAATAATTGTCATCGAAAACATCAGTACGTTTATTCGAGAAGCCGAGGCGTTAGGAGTATTTGTTCCCGAATTACTTGATCAGTACTTAGCGTCACCATGGCTTCACTTTATTGGTACTGACACCCCAAGTGCATACCATACGTACCTCGAACCACTCGGTGCCTTCGCCAGACGGTTCGCTGAAGTTCTGATTGATACACCTGATTTGTACGCTACCACCCGGGTCTTACAAGGAATTGCACTCACCACCGAAATGAAGCAGGGGGTACTCTTTACCTATCCAGGACTAGAAGCTATCACTAAGGCGGCTGACCGCTACATTGTTGAAGGGGTGATGCCTGATAAAGCTATTGAATTACTCGTTGATGTGGCAACGAAGGCGCAACAAGGTGGCACGGTGTTTATTACTGAAGATTTTGTGTACCATGTAGTTAGTGACAAGACTGGTGTGCCAGCTGGACCAATCGGAGCAGAGGAGCGAGACTTGTTGCTTAATTTAGAGGACCGATTACACAAACAGGTAATTGGTCAACCGCGCGCGCTTGATGCAATTGCCCGCACCATGCGTCGTGCCAGGGCGGGTATACAATCTGCTGATAAACCAATTGGTTCATTTCTCTTTCTTGGTCCGACCGGTGTCGGTAAGACCGAAACCGCAAAAGCACTTGCGAATATTTTCTTTGGTGGAGAACACAATCTCGCTCGTCTTGATATGTCGGAGTTTAGTGGTTCAGATGCACTAGTGAGATTGATTGGTGATGGCGAATCAAGTGGCACACTGGCGGACATGCTCCGCGAACATCCGTACTGTGTTCTTCTCTTAGATGAGTTTGAAAAAGCGGCTCGCCCAGTGCATGATTTATTTTTGCAAATTTTGGATGAAGGTAATTTCAATGATGCTCGCGGCGCACGCGTTAACGCTCGAAACTGTATCATCATCGCAACCTCAAACGCTGGTAGCCAGTTGATTATAAAGACCGTTGCCCAACGACAAGAACTGACACACCTCACCCAATCAATTATTGATAATATTATTCACGATGGAGTATTCCGTCCAGAACTGATTAATCGATTTGATAGCACTATCGTATTTGAGCCGCTGACTATCGGTGAACAATCTCAGGTAGCTAGTATTATGCTCGGCAGCTTGTACAACCGAATTAAGGAGCGTGGATACGAACTCACTATTGGGAAAGACGTGGTAGATATTCTGGTTGAAAAAGGGTACAGCGCAGAATTCGGCGCGCGACCAATGCAACGAGCTATTCAAGATTTGATTGAAGAGAAAGTTGCACAGAAAATAATTAGTGGGAGCGCAACCCGAGGCAGTACAATATCACTATCAAAAAATGATTTCAGTGAGGAAGAATTAGCAGTTGTTTTGTAAACACAAAAAAACACCAGTGACCAAAGGTCGCTGGTGTTTTTTCTATAGATTGACTACAGATTGATTCGGGCTTGCTGCAGGAGTTGGATGAGTAGTTGCATCAACTCACGGAGCTGCGCTTGTAACTCGTCTCTATCAGTGGTGGTACCGAAGTTTTTAAATCGGTCACTGACTGTATCTCGAACTGAATCTGGGCATGACTTTTTATCGTCATCACATCGCTTCTTATCCTTGTACTTATCTTTACCACTATCGTCCGAATCATCATCGCTGGATTCGTAGATATACTTAGCTTTATCTTCTGCTTTTTTCGCTAAGGCCTCTGCGTCTTTGTACTCTTCATCAGTAAACGCAGCCTCGGCATCGGTCAGGTAATCTTCAGCTGTCTTCAACCAAGCTTCCTTGGTCTCACGTGTATCACTACCACTTGAGAGAGTAGCGATAAATGTTTTGGCTTTAGCAATGGCGGCTTTGGCATCTGCAATTTCTTCAGTGGCGTCTTCCTTGTCGTCATCTTCTTCGTCTTCGCCCTTACTATCATCTTCATCAACAATGTCTTTGACCTCGTCAACGGTCAGGTCGAGCTGCTTGGCAATTTTTTCGTATACTTCATCACGATTTGTCGTGCCATAGGTATAGATTGATTTCACTGTCTCTTCTTCAATTTCATACGAGACCATAACTTTGGTGCTCGATTTAATTGTTTCAATTTCTATTTCTAGCTCCTCATACGCAAACGCGGTGAGGGCACTTAACAAGGCAATCGCGACCATCAGTGTGATGGTCGGTAGTGCCAATACTTTTTGCATACATGCTTCATTTAAAATAATAAAACTTTTTTGCTGCGTACACCATTTTGTGGAGACAAAAAAAGACTCGTCAGTTCTCCAAGGTGGATGACAAACGAGTCAGGCGCGTGCTAGCACATTATTTGAATTCTCGGTGGGAGCCTTCATATGTAAGTATAAGGTACGGATGCGTACACTTACTTGTCTTGTCCCCAGACAAGTCTCTCCATTTTTGAATAGTTAGCCAAGGCCGGTTATCTAACGTAAAATGGGTAGGTATGAAAAAAACACATCTTATCATTGCAATTATTATTATCATTCTCCTCGGAGTTGGCGCATTTGTTGCCAGCCAAATGTCATCCGACGTTACAACCGGCCCAGTCGTTGAAACGCCCGATGAAACAGTATTGCCGGTTGAACCGGACGGTGGAATCGGTGACGGTACTGGCGCTCCCGAAGATTCGCCTGCCACAGAACCACGTAGTTCACTCGCCACCACTGACGGCGGAAACGAACTGGTGGCGTACCATTTTGGTTCTGGTACCCGTGAAGTAGTACTCGTTACTGGTGTGCACGGCGGCTACTCGTGGGGCACCGCCGAACTTGGTTTTGAAATGGTTGAATATTTCGAGGCAAACCCATCAGCGATTCCTGATGATGTACGAGTTACTGTTATCCCAGTACTCAACCCAGACGGTCTCGCTTCAGTGCTCGGCAGTGCCGACAGTATCGACCGTACTGCCGCCCTCGCACTGACTGACACACAGCGCACCACTGCCCGCTTTAACGCAAACGATGTCGACCTTAACCGAAACTTCGATTGTGAGTGGTCAGCCTCAGGTACATGGCAGAACCGCACCGTCAGTGGTGGCAGTGCACCGTTCTCAGAACCTGAAGCAGCTGCTCTGCGTGATTACGTAATCGCAACTGACCCTGTTGCTGCAGTCGTATGGTTTAGTGCAGAAGGTAAAGTATATCCATCAGCCTGTGGTGGCACTCCAAACAACGCATCAGTGACTCTCGCTAGCACCTTTGCAGCCGCTGCGAACTATCCAGTGGAAGCATCGTTTGATGCCTACGCGATTACTGGAGACATGGTGAACTGGATGGCAAAAGAAGGTGTCCCCGCAATCAGCGTTCTTCTGTCTTCTCACACCGATACCGAATGGAACAAAAACCGTGCTGGTGTAGAGGCGGTATTAAACAGTGTTGCAAACTAACATGACTCGCCGTACGCTTATCACCGTCGGCGGAGTAATCGTCATCGCAGCTACTGCGGTGACGATTTTCTTTTTGCTGACGAGACCAGCACCAGTTGTACAAGAAGAGACAGTCCTGCCGTCAATTCCAAATGAAGTAACGCAAGCAACGACGAGTGTTTCTTTAATCGGTACATCTGTCCAAGGTCGGGATATTTCGGCATACACTTTTGGCACCGGGAGTACGTCGGTCCTCTTTGTGGGGGGTATCCATGGTGGCTACGAGTGGAATAGCATTTTGCTGGCGTATGACATGATTGAATATTTCAGTACTAACCCTAGCGACATTCCACCGTCGGTGACTGTACACATTATCCCGAACCTTAATCCAGACGGACTGTTTGAAGCGACGGGCCTCGAAGGTCGTTTTGCTGCAACTGATATCCCAGCCCGCGACATCCACACCACCGGCATCGGTCGCTTCAATGCCAATGGTGTCGACCTGAACCGAAACTTTGATTGTAAGTGGGCACCAGAAAGTTCTTGGCGTGGTCGTAGCGTGAGTGCCGGTACTGAAGTGTTTTCAGAACCTGAAGCTGCTGCACTGCGTGACTATGTACTCACTACCAATCCCACCGCAGCGGTGTTCTGGCACAGCCAAGCCAATACCGTCTATGCGTCAGAGTGTGAAGACGGTATCTTGCCACTTACCTTAACGCTCATGAATACCTACGCTCAAGCTGGGAAGTATGCAACGCAAGCCAGCTTCGATGCGTACCCAATCACTGGAGACGCAGAAGGGTGGCTCGCCTCAATTGGCATCCTTGCCGTGACGGTTGAACTGGAGACTCGCACCAGCATCGAATGGGAACGAAACTTGGCTGGTACCAGAGCCATTCTGAATCTACTCCAACCGTAATCACGTACCCTCATACTTACCTAAGACGGCTGATTCTACTTTGCGACTGCTCGTTTGTAGTACGTTTCACACTTTTGAAAACACCACATACCTAATCCGGAGCCAAGCCAACCACTCTGTTTCATGAACAGAAATTAAATGGCTAGCAAAATAATGAGTAGAATAAGGTGTCGGCGAACAAGGCACACTAGTTCCACAGTGAGTCAGCGGATACCCTTGTGACACAAGGCATGACCGAGCAAGTTTTGACTTAGTGTGAAACGTGGGGTGTAGTCTTGCTTTTTTTTAATATATGCTATAGTAGTAACACCTTCACAGGTAATTGAACGCGTCACGCGGTACCACACATACATTACTAGAGTGGATACCATACTGCCGATTGCGTCACTAATATAAACACCTATGCTATCAAAGCGAGTAAAAGAAAATACTGTAAAGAAGACCCAGCGACATGATCAGGATACCGGCTCTCCAGAAGCGCAGGTAGCCCTCATCACTCGCCAAATCGAAGAGTTGTCTAACCATTTGCGCAAGCATAAGAAAGACTTCCACTCTCGACGCGGACTTCTTCAGCTCGTGGCCGACCGCCGCAAGCACCTCAAGTATCTCGAGAAGAAAGATGAGAAAGCCTACAGCGCCCTCATCAAGAAACTCGACCTCAAACGCTAACCACGTTTACACTCGCTCCACCTACGGTGGAGCGTTTGCTTTTTTCACGGTATAGTTAGCTGCGGAGGAAGGAATCATTTTTATAATAAACTTCTCTCAAAAGTGACGCATCTGAACTGGTTTCAAGATTTTCGCTCGGTCACCTTAGCACTTACTAAGGCTCTGTCACAAAATCTCTCCAACCGGCTCACCTGCACTCCCTTTTAAAAGAAGATAAGTAAACGAAGAAAATAATTTTATGGGCGTAATTAGACACCCCGAACAACGTGTAGCGGTACTTATCGATACACAGAACTTGTACCACAGTGCAAAAAATCTTTACAAATCAAAAGTTAACTTTGGCGAAGTCGTGAAAGCGGCGCTTGGTGAACGAAAACTTATCCGCGCCCTATCCTACGTAGTGAATACTGAAGGAGGAGAGGAGAGCGCTTTCTTTGAAGCCCTTGAAAAAGTTGGGATTGAAATAAAAACCAAAGACCTGCAAATATTTTTTGGTGGCGCAAAAAAAGCCGACTGGGATGTCGGTATGGCGATTGATGCAATCAAGCTGGCGCACAAAGTTGATGCTATCGTGCTGGCCACCGGCGATGGTGACTTCATCCCACTAGTTGAGTATGTAAAAAGTCAGGGCTGTCAGGTGGAAGCGATTTCATTTGGCCGGTCGTCATCCTCAAAGCTGCGTGAAGCAGTTGATGACTTTATTGATATGGATCAAGATCCACGCCGATACCTGATTGGATACCGACGTGAGCGCGCGCCGCAACGAGGTCAAAAATCTGGCGGGAGACAACCTGCCAACAAAGTTGTTGGAACTGACACTGACTACTTATAGAAAAAAGCCCAAGCAAACGCTTGGGCTTTTTTCTACTGACAAAATTCAGTCACTTTGCTATGCTCAAGATGTTAATTACGTAAACGAGCCGGGCACGACCGGATGTTTAACCAAACAGGTTACATATCTCATCGTGCCCGGCTCACTAATGCCAATCACCATATGAAGAAGCGAATATTCACTACCGAGTTTGCTGGCAAAACATTATCGGCCGAGTTTAATGACCTAGCTGCACACGCCAATGGTTCTGTACTGTTGACGTACGGTGAGACCGTCGTACTTGTCACCGCCGTGATGAGTAACAAAATTAGCGGTGCGCCATACTTTCCGTTATCAGTAGAGTACGAGGAAAAATTTTATGCTGCCGGACAAATTCTTGGCAGTCGATTTCAACGGCGAGAAGGTCGGCCGAGCGACGAGGCCACACTCTCTGCCCGTATTGTAGACCGGACCATTCGACCACTCTTCAATCATGCCATTCGTCATGATATCCAAATCGTCATCTCGGTATTAGCAATCGGTGAAGACGACCCCGATGTTGCCAGTGTCATTGGGAGCTCACTCGCACTTGCCGTCTCTGATATTCCTTGGCAGGGACCGGTCGCAGCAGTACGACTTGGACGCACGCGCACAGACGGTGCGGTGCTTGTCAATCCTGTGTACAGCGCTCGGGTAGACGGACTACTGAGTACCGAAATGATGGTATGTGGTCAGGCTGGTCTCATTAATATGATTGAAACTGCAGGGGAAGAGGTTCCCGAAGACTCTATTTCAGAATTGCTCACCCTGGCACTTCGGGAGCACAGTACGATTGAATCGTGGCAACGAGAGATTGTGACTAGTATCGGTGTACCAAAACGAGTTGTAGAATTTGAGACGATACCACAAGAAACCATTAATCTTTATGTCAATAATTTTGCCATACGTCTTGTTGAAACTATCTGGAGTGGACAGGCTGGTAAAGATCATCTCTATGCCGTCCAAAAAGATTTTGTTACCGCTGCAATGGAAAGTGGTTGTAGCGAGGGGTTAGCGAGTCGCTATTTTGAGGAGCGAATAGACGAGGAGTTGCATCGCGGGGCTGTCGAGGAAGGAAAGCGAGCAGATGGTCGTGGACTCGATGACGTACGCGCATTGTACGCCCAGGCCGGTGGTATCTCTCCCGTACTCCATGGTTCAGGAATCTTCTATCGTGGCGGTACGCATATTTTTTCTGCACTCACACTAGGCGGACCAGAAGCTGCTCAGATTATTGATACGGTTGAATCACACGACGCCCGAAAGCGCTTCATGCACCACTATAATTTCCCGCCTTTTTCGGTCGGGGAAACTGGTCGCGTTGGAGGTTTCAATCGACGGATGATTGGTCATGGTGCCCTAGCTGAAAAAGCCCTTGTGCCAGTTATTCCTAGTCAAACGGATTTTCCGTATACCATTCGGCTTGTTTCAGAAACGCTCTCGTCAAATGGTTCGAGTTCGATGGGTTCAGTGTGTGCGTCCTCATTAGCCCTCATGGATGGAGGAGTACCAATTACTCGACCCGTAGCAGGCATAGCATCCGGCGCAATGATAACAAACGAAGGGCATGCGCTACTAACAGACATCCAAGGACCAGAAGATGAGTTCGGTGACATGGATTTTAAAGTTGCTGGAACCAGTGTTGGTATTACTGCGATTCAAATGGATGTAAAGGTGAGTGGTATCAGCGTGAACCTTCTAACTGAAGCACTTGAAAAAGCTCGAATCGCTCGATTACATATTTTAGAAACAATGGTTGCAGCCATTGCAATACCACGAGCACACGTTTCACCGCGCGCGCCAGAGATTGTCGTTGTTCGTATCAAGCCTGAACAAATTGGTCTCGTTATTGGCGGCGGTGGAAAGACTATCAAAAATATTAAAGAAACGACAGGCGTGGATGAAATTACCATTGAAGAGGATGGGGTTGTCTACATTACTGGTAAGGGTGGTACTGCTGCCGTGGCAGCCGAAAAAATACGTTTACTTACCAAAGTATTTGAAGTTGGAGAAATGACAATAGCGACTATTACCCGCCTAGCCACCTTTGGCGCATTCGCAAAACTCGATAGCTACAACGAAGGGCTCATTCATATATCAGAAATTGCTCCGTTTCGACTCGAGACAATGGATGGAGTACTTAAAGAAGGTGAAGAAGTGCCAGTTATAGTGACCAAAGTTGAGGACGGTAAAATTGGACTCTCTATCAAGCGTGCTGATCCTGATTTTGCAGCCAAACGCGGCCTCAAGGGTCCAGCATAGGATGTTGACACCAATGCATCCGGCGTTTCTTTTCGTGAGATACTAGTACTAATGAGTCAAGATAAGCAGAAGTCGATTGCCGCCATGCGAACCTTTGCCCGCGACCTTGACCGGGAACGTGGACATACCGACTCTGAACCAACCAAAACCGCCCAGTCAAAAAATGAAGGGCCGGAAGATATACAGAGTCATGTCGCGGCGGCGCCGAAATCAGTTCCTGATGCGCCACTGGCCACTGTTCCACCCGCTCCACCAATTCCTGCGTTTCACGAACTACAAAAGAGCAGTACGGCAAAAACTGCTTCACCAACCCTGCAGGCAGCACCGACAACCAAGAAAAAATCAAAAGCAGGAATTGTAGCGAATAAGTCCGTTGGTGGAGGCACCATCATTACTGATACCAAAATTGAAAAGGGTTCATTTTTTGCAGCTCTCAAAAAATCACTAACAGCGTGGGTGCAGAATCTAAAAAAACAGTTCAAGCCAAAACCAAAAAGGACCTATGCAGTCACGAGTACTGAACGACGCCGCGGTGTTGTACAAAAAGCCACTTCAAAGACTGGCGCCATATTTAGTGCCGACAAAGCTGAGCTGCAAGCCATCATTCGCAAGCGGCAGTTGGAAGAAAATAGCGATGCCCATAACGAACCAGAGCTTGAATGGTCACCATTTACTGAACCTGGATTCTTACTACTTGATGGTGAGCATGAAACCATCGTAGCCGGCAGTAAGCCGTCTGCGGTTACTGCCCCTGTAGTTACCGTGACACCGAAGCAGTATGTCAAAGCGACAGTGTTCGAACCACCAGCACCACCTCCTCCTGCCATACCGACTGTGAGTGTCGCTCCTCCTGTATCGACCGCAGTGCCACCCCCTGTTCCGACCGTAACTCCACCACTGCCGATTCCACAACCAGAGCCGATTGTTCGAGCTCGGCCGGTTATTGATGAAGTACTAGAACCTGAAGAATTAGAGGATGAACTAATCGAAGATGAGCTCATCCTTGAAGATGACCGCGAAACATCGCCGGCAGTACGTTTTTGGTCACTCGACCACCTCGCTAACCTAAGTACTAACGAGATGACGGTATTAGTTGTTGGCGCATTGCTGGTGGTTAGTATTGGTAGTTTTGTGGGTTATGCAATGTTTACCTCCGACACAACTCCATCAATAGCCGAGGTGCCGCAGACACCACTTGCTATCACTACTTTGGCATTACGCCCACTCCTTATTACACCACCTGCTACTAGTCGCTCGCTTGTTGATTCAGCAGCTGTATCCGAACGTGCGGTAGAGCTACTTACCGTGCGGGCTGACGGTACCATTGATAGTAGTTTTTTGAGTGACAGTGTAAGCGTTGATGGTGAGTCATTTTTACTAGCCAGTCGCGAAGCCAGAATCATCGTTACCTCGGCTGGTGAACGAGTGCTCCTGGTACCAATTGTAGACGCGATTAATGCGCGCGGCGGACTACTTGATTGGGAGACAACCATGTATCGCGATCTAGGGGTGATTTTAGGTTATATTCCACAAACCGCCGTTCCTGCCACCTACGTTGACGCGTTGATTGGGACTATCGACACACGACAAGTTCTTGACGGTGAGCAAGTTGTTCTGGTGTATGGTTTTGGAACCAGTGAATTAGTTATTATTGCTCCGTCGACTAATGCCTTTATAGAAGCAGTAAGCGTCCTCAAACAATAAGTTATACTACACAATATGCAGCCACATGATTCCTACCGTACGGCACTAGAAAGCGAACTCGACACTTTGCGCAGCGAGCTCTCAACCGTCGCTGAGCAAGATCCTCGAACTGGAGACTGGGTAGCGGTACCGCCCTCAGCAGTTCCAGAAAATGCCGACGATAATACCCAAGCTGATCTCTCCGAAGCATGGAATGAACGAAGGGCCGTACTTGCACAACTGGAAGTTAGGTTTCACCATGTAGAACTAGCGCTGCAAAAAATAGTGAGCGGTACGTATGGTGCCTGTGAACTCTGTGGTGAACCAATCGAACCTGCGCGATTGCACGCCAATCCAGCCAGTCGCACCTGCCAAATTCACATGGAGCGGGCTCGAGAACTTCCACTCTAATACCTATGCCAATTGCTGCCATCAGTACCGTTCAACCTCAAGTACAAAGTGGAACAATTGTCACCATAGAAGCAGACATAACGCGTGGCCTCCACGCGTTTTCTGTTGTCGGCCTCGCTGGGAAAGCCGTCGATGAAGCGAAAGACCGTGTGAGCAGTGCAATTAAACATTCTGGATACCCAGCACCGAAATCCCAAAATCAGAAAATTATCATTTCGCTAGCACCAGCTGATATAAAGAAAGATGGCCCATTATTTGATGTGCCAATTGCGATTGCTTATTTGGTAGCGGCTGGAGAAATAGTTACCGACAACATAGCGCGTATTTACATTGGTGAACTTGGTTTGGATGGGGCAGTCAGACCGGTTCGAGGTGCTCTCAATGTTGTGCAAGCAGCCTACGCTGCTGGTTTTACAGAAGTTATCGTACCGTTTGATAACGCTGATGAGGCAGCGCTGATAGCAGACATTCGTATTATTCCCGTACGTACACTACACGATGTAATAGCTCACATTTCTGTAAATAGTACGTTGCGTATCGAAGCACATCCCCAGTCGATTGTCCCTGATACATGGTACGAAAGTGCAATTATTCTCGAAGACATCAAAGGGCAAGAAACGGCGAAGCGTGCTCTTACCATTGCCGCGGCTGGGCGACATAACGTCATGCTGGTTGGTCCACCTGGTACCGGAAAGACTATGCTCGCCCGAGCGCTCCGCGGTCTCTTACCACCACTGTCAACTCATGAAGCAATCGAGGTCATGGCCATACATTCAATTGCTACCGGTACCGTAGAACTTACCTCGAGACCGCCGTTTCGGTCGCCTCATCACACAGCATCTCATACTGCACTCGTGGGTGGTGGTGCCAATCCAAAACCTGGAGAAATAACTCTGGCACACCGTGGAGTACTTTTTATGGATGAGTTTCCAGAGTTTGACAGACGGTCGCTTGATGCGCTCCGCCAGCCACTCGAAGACAAGGTGGTGAGTATAGCGAGAGTGCAGGGAAGTGCACAATTTCCGGCTGATTTTATTCTCGTCGCAGCATTAAATCCTTACCGGGGCAGTGAAGACGGAACAAAAGATTTTGTCCGTGCTATGAACGAGACGTACAAACAAAAAGTATCAGGGCCAATTTTAGACCGTATCGATTTGTGGGTTGAAGTACCTCATGTTGACTATGAAACACTGGCAAACTTACCGCGAAAAGAAGGTGAGACTGATGCCGCTCGAGCAGCTATTGTAACCGCTCGCGCCTTAGCACAAAAAAGACGTGGGTCATCTCCGTCACTGCCACTTACCAATCATAATCTGACCGCCCGTGATATCGATAGCGCTATCATCCTGAGTGAACCCGTTAAAGAAATTTTAAAAGTAGCCAGTACCAAACTTAACTTATCACCACGGAGTTACCACCGTCTCATAAAAGTAGCGCGCACTATTGCAGATGTAGATGGTAGTGAACAGATTGAGCCAGCGCACGTCCTTGAAGCGTTGCAGTACCGAGTACCGATTTCATAAGAAAAAGCCCGTCACATTGTGCCGGACTTTTCATATAAATTTTCGAGCAACCAATTTTGGGATGAAATATGAAGCGGACGAGTAAATTGACGTCAGATACAGATGGATGCGGTATGGATTTTATACCGTTCCATGAACTAAGTAGTTATGTAAAATTTATACTAATCTAAGTAATTCATTTTAGGATGCTGGGCGAGGCGACAAAGAAAAATACCGCAAGTTACATTCGTAATGTGTAAACCCCTTCTAATTTTAAGTGCAGTTCGAGAAGCTCAAGTAAAATAAAACGAGCCGTACTTTGTGGTACGGTGAGTTTTATTTTATGAAGAGCGACAAAGAAATGTGCAAAAATTAGAAGGGGTTGCGGGCGCCGCGAACTTCAAAGTGCAGGTGAGTCCCCGTCGAACGACCAGTTGACCCCATACCACCAATCGTCTCAGCTTGTGACACGTAGGCTCCAACACCAACTGACAGAGAAGAGAGGTGAGCGTATAGTGTCTGCGCGCCGTTCGCGTGCTTGATAACAATGTAATTACCATAGCCACCATTCCAGCCAGAACTTTTTGCTACTATTACTTCTCCCGCTGCTGCGGCTCGAATCGCCGTGCCGTTACTGCCAGCCAAGTCGACTGCGTTGTACCCGTGAATACCTTGGGTCTTAACCGCTCCTGGGGCTGGGTGTGAAAATCCACTTCCTTCCCCGCCGGTTGCTCCTGAGACTCGGACCGGTGAGGCGCTCGCTGCCACTCGGGCTGGTGCGGCATGAAGTGCGCCGCCAGGAATAATCAACGTATCACCAACAGTCAAACCATTTGCTTCATCAAGTTGATTGAAAGAGAGAATTTCTTCAAGATCACCTTCGTACTTCTTGGCAATAGCCGCAATCGTGTCGCCACTCTTCACGACGTGACGGACTCCGGCAATTGGCAAAATAACCAGTGTGTCTCCAGGCTGAATTGCTGACGCCTTGGTAAGATCGTTGGCCCACATTATGGTATTGGTTGTCACATCAAACATCTCAGCAATTTGTGACAGCGAGTCGCCAACACGTACGGTGTAGATACGAATTTCACCAGTTGAGACCGTCTTTTCAGCCAATTCATCTTTTCCGACCGGCCCAGTTGAGACCAGTGCGTCATTTTCAACGACGAGTTCTGCGCCCCCTCGGCCCGATAGGGGATTTGGGTGTTGCTGGGCTGAAAGCAAGGCTACATCGACGGCAGAGACGGTCGGGGTGTATTGAACAGTGGTGAATGGAACGGTACTAGCTGGTTTAGCAAATATGCTAGGAAAGAGACCAGCTTGGACTGAAAGTGGGATTACGACAGCAAGCACCATAACGGTGATTTCAGCAGTTAACCTGATGTGCTTCGGTATGTGGAACTGCGCGGCGGAGGATTCCGATGCTGCTGCAGCTGGTTGTAAGTTAGGTTGAATACGCTTTTCGTTAGGTCTCACCGCCGATTCAGTCAGTTACAGTCTGTCTTTGAAATAAAAAGAGCCAATGTGTTGCATTTGCTCCACGCATCTCTTTTTACCGGTTCCTGACAATTCTACTAGAGGCGGAGCCGATAGCAATTGACGTAATACACTTTTCTCGTGGACTGAAAGTCGAGCCGAAATACCTATATCCTAAGCCTCACTTTAGATATTGACATTTTTTGTCATATATACTATAGTTTACTCACTGTAAGACTCTTCCCATTCATACGTCTTTGCTGGTATGTCTGGGCTTGTTGCCACTTTTGCGCGCTGCGCCATATACACTCTCCAGTAGGTCCGCTGGTTCTATGATGTAACCCTGTTGTGTCATATCTGCAGCGGGTCTCACCCGTTGTTGTTCTTATCGTTCTTTCACACTATATATAGAGAAGGGAAGCTATGTGGAAACTTTTTCGTGATGCCACAGCAAGTGCCCACGATACCCTTGAAGGGTGTTGGTGGGTGTTTCAAGAGTTGATTTCAACGTACGCTCGCAGACGAGTACTGTACGCCCTCATCTGCTTGGTGGCCGCAACTGCGGCTGCCATGGCAACGCCGTTTATGATGAAATACGTCATCGACGCCGTCATTATCGATGAACGGTGGTACGCAGTACAGCTGCTTCTTGCGCTCGCAGTCATTGGAGTATTCGGTACTATTACCAGATCGCTCCATGATTACTTTCGCGAAAGTGCCTGGAACCGTAACTACTTCACTGTTCACACCCGACTGGTACACAAGCTGTACCGTCGAACACTGGATGAAATTGTCGCTGACAGCAGCGAGATAGGCGCTGAACAAATCGAATCGCTCAAAGACAGGGTCCAAAATATTATGTACCTGTTTCTGTTTGAGTCGTCGATTGTGCTTTGTACTATTGTCATCGCTTCGGTGTTTGTCTTTTTCCTCGACCCAGTTGCTGGGTTCGTGGCTGTCGGACTAACGGTGTTCAACCTCGTATGGTTTTTTCTCTTCCATGCATCGCTTGATGCAAAAATGGAACCGATTGACTTGGCATTTCGCAAAGCGAGTCGTCGGATTGTGGAGAAACTTAACCTCGTCTCCTCGGTGAAAGCCGCCGGCGTCGAACAAAAGGTTGAGCAGCAAATTGGTGACGAACTTCGTGAACCGCTCGCTGCAGATTTCAAAATCTGGGGCGTGTGGTTCCAACGACTCGATTACGTTCGCCGAACCATCAATGGTCTGGTGCCGGTAGCAGTCGTACTCTACGGTATCCTCAATGCCGGCTGGAGTGGTGGCACGGTTGCCGCCATTTCAACCTTAGTATTCTTGATAGCTCAAGAGTACGGACACGTGGGACACCTGATGCGTCACCTGACGAGCCAAGTGGCCCGGATAAAGGCGACACGTCTTGCACTACTTAATCCACCGGCTTTCACCTACGATGTCGGTATCGTCTACGAACGGAGCATCTCATGCACCTCGAAGTAAGAAACGTATCTCTCTCATTTGGTGACACACCTGTCTTACGCAACATCTCTTGCGCCATCGAACCCGGGGTCCGCCTCGCAGTCGTTGGTGAAAGTGGCGCTGGAAAAAGCTCGCTCACAAAATTATTTATTCGAGCTACTGATCCAACCGCCGGAGAGATTCTTGTTAACGGAGTGCCTCTACCGCAGTACCAACTGTGGTCGGTACTCCGACACATCGGAGTCATCTTACAACAATCAGAAATGGTTAGTGGGGACGTTCGTGAAAATGTCTGCCTTGGACTTCATCAACTAGACCTTGCTGGAGTCACTGACGACATGATTTGGGAGGTACTTGATACCATCTCACCTTCGTTCCGCATTCGTTTCAAAGAACGCGGTCTTGATACCATGCTTGGCAAACAAGGGTTGCAGCTCTCCGGTGGAGAGCTGCAACGACTCTGTGTTGCTCGGGCACTAATCAAGAAACCGGAGTTCCTTATTATCGACGAAGCAACTGCTTCGCTCGATTCAGAAACTGAACGAGTGGTGCAGGAGGGGATTGATACTGCCTTGCGTGGCAACCTCTCAGCCTTGGTCGTCGCACACCGCTTCTCTACACTACGTAACTGCAATCGGTTTATGGTCCTCAAAAACCTCGCCCATTGCAGTCCTCATGAATCACAAATTGAAACCATCTGTGATTCCGCAGCTGCTGCCTATGAACTGTCGCCGACATTTCGTAGACTGGCAGACCTGCAAGGGTTTACGCCGTAATCTCTATCTAACAGCCGTCGAGCAATCGACGGCTGTTTTTGTGTTTGTCAGTAAGTGTACATGCTATAGTGTGACGCACATGACTACCGAGCGACTGTACGTGGATGGATTAAATGAGCAGCAAAAGCAAGCTGTTCTTCACACGAACGGCCCCTTGATGGTACTCGCTGGTGCAGGCTCAGGCAAAACTAGGGTGATTACCCACCGCATCGTCCACCTTATTCATGAAGGAGTAGCTCCACACAACATCCTCGCCGTTACGTTCACCAACAAAGCGGCCAGTGAAATGCGTGAACGGGTCACCGCACTGATAGCGAAATTTCCACCAACTAATCGAGCGGCCATCGACAGCCAACCAACGGTTACCACGTTTCACTCGCTCGGGGTACGAATATTACGTGAGTTTCACGAAGCGGCTGGTTTGCGGCGTCACTTCACTATCTACGACCGGAGTGACAGTCTGCGAGCAATGAAGCAAGCCATCATCGCAGCGCAGTACGACCCTAAAGAATTTGAACCCCGGCGTATTCTCGGGATGATTTCTCGAGCCAAAGGTGATGCCGTTACTCAACTAACCTACCAAGACGCCGCCTCATCGTACCCAGAGCAGGTAGCTGCCGCTGTCTGGGACAAATACGAATCAATTTTACATACTGAGCAGGCGCTAGATTTTGATGACCTCCTAGCCAAGACACTGCGCCTGCTTGAAAATAATTCCGTCGTTCGTGAAACACTCCAGAAGCGTTTTCGCTACATACACGTCGATGAGTACCAAGACACTAACCGGGTACAGTTTACGATTATGGAGTTGCTCGCCTCTAGTGAACAGAACATCTGCGTCGTTGGTGATGTCGACCAGAACATCTACTCATGGCGCGGTGCGGACATAAAAAATGTGCTGCAGTTTGAGCGTCACTTCGCACGAGCGACGACTATTCTGCTTGAAGAAAACTACCGCTCCACCAAGACCATCATTGCGGCCTCAAACGATGTCATTAAGAAAAATCGCCAACGAGTTGAGAAAACTGTGTTCACGAATAACCAAGACGGCGAGAAGCTGACCCTCTATGCCGCCATGACCGGTATTGATGAAGCTGAGTACGTCGCACTAACTGCACAGTCACTTATCGCGGACGGGGCCGACCCTTCACATATTGCCGTTTTGTATCGAACTAACTTTCAATCTCGTGTACTGGAAGAAGCATTTCTTAACTACGGCGTACCGTACCAACTGCTTGGTACAAAATTCTTTGAACGAAAAGAAGTGAAGGATGTTCTATCCTATTTACGCTTGGCGTTGAACCCCGGCGGCACTGCCGATCTTGCTCGAGTGATAAATACCCCGACCCGGGGGATTGGTAAAATCACGATGCTCAAAGTAATGGAAGGAAAGCGAAGCGAACTGAAGGGTGCGACGCTCGCCAAAGTCGAAGCCTTCGATACCATCATGATGGATATCGCCAAGGCAGCCAGCGAGCAACGATTGTCTGAGACCATTAAGTTCATCATGAAGCGTACTGGTCTTGAGGCGATGTACAAAGATGAAGGGACCGAGGATGCCCTGGAGCGACTGGAAAACATTCGTGAGCTCGTATCGCTCGCCAATCGGTACGATGACACGCCACCACTTGAAGCAGTAGAGATGATGCTTGAGACGGCCGCCCTCCAATCTGATCAAGACGAAATTAAAGCCAAAGAAGAACTGAATGCGGTGCGTTTGATGACGGTTCACGCGGCAAAGGGACTGGAGTTTGGTTACGTGTTTATCACTGGACTGGAAGAAGGTCTGTTTCCGCACGAACGACTGGATGATGCGCGGATTGATCACGAAGAAGAGCGTCGATTGTTTTATGTCGCACTGACTCGAGCCGAGAAGAAGGTGTTTCTCACCTATGCCCACATGCGTACTATTTTTGGTAGCCAACGAATAAACATCCCGTCGTCGTTTCTAAACGACATCAGTACCGACCTCGTCGAGAGTGGCAACCCAGGCAGTGGCAACAGCTCTGGCTACGAAACCACCATTTACTTAGACTAGTTGCGCCGCTATACATATATATGTATGCTCGCTCTATGAACGAACGATTCATCCATAAAAAATCATTGGGGCAGCACTTTTTGAATAGTGACTTTGTGCCAGAACAAATGTGTCGCGCGGCCGATGTACAGCCGGGCGACACGGTTCTTGAAATTGGGCCTGGAACTGGTGCGCTCACCAAAGTACTCTTAGCCCACGGCGCCACGGTCGTTGCGGTTGAAGCAGACGAACGCGCCATTACTGCCCTTAAATCAACGTTTGCTGAAGCAATCGCTCAACAAAAGTTGGTTATTCATCACATGGATGCTAGAAAACTTGATTTTGAGACCCTCCATCTGACGGCGTACCGCTATAAAGTGGTAGCGAATATCCCATACTACCTGTCGGGGCTATTATTTCGGCAGCTCCTCGATACCGTGCATCAACCAAACACCTTAGTATTCTTGGTGCAAAAAGAGCTGGCTGAAAGGATAGCTCGAGACCCCAAAGAATCACTCCTATCGCTATCGGTGAAGCTGTTTGGTGTACCGAAATATGTTGCAACTATAAAGCGAGGCCATTTCACACCTCCGCCCAAGGTAGACTCGGCCATTATCGCTGTCACTAGCATTTCTCGTGACCATTTCCATATATTTACACCCGAACAAGCCTTCTCAATCCTTCACGAAGCCTTCAAAAGCAAGCGGAAACAGTTGGTCGGCAACCTCCAGTCACGATTTGGCAGGGAAGCGGTACTCACCGTAGTAACCTCGCTCGGTCTACCAGCTGATATTCGCGCTGAAGATATACCGTTATCAACCTGGCTTCCACTGTTTACCCAGTTGTTATCAGAGTAGTAATCCCCACGTAGTTCACAGACGAAATACACACTACGCACGCACTCATTCCCGTCTACGCACGACAGGCTGTTATACTGGGGGCATGCCTACGCAGCCCAATTCAAAAATTATTGGTGCTCTTACCATTGGAGTGGCCATGGTTGCCCTAGCGTACATCTCAACCAATTTTGGTAAACCAACCGGAGACTTTGGCACTGCGCCAGTTCCCCTCGAAAGTATGCCCGCGTCACCCCGCATTGCGATTGCGGTGACTGATAACGACAACAACGGAATTGAGGATTGGCGTGATGACCTTATAACCTCTGAGCCAATCCGTCTTGATAGTACTACT
>Ga0163144_10002683_pt1 | contig 40701 bp, 27 predicted proteins | sample OliLak19BULKMAT1_FD_123175 | JGI IMG/M metagenome (GOLD analysis project Ga0163144, IMG submission 123175) | Freshwater microbial mat bacterial communities from Lake Vanda, McMurdo Dry Valleys, Antarctica - Oligotrophic Lake LV.19.BULKMAT1 | ecosystem: Environmental > Aquatic > Freshwater >...
GAGACCGAGCGGCCGCGCGTGGTGCGCACGTCGCCGTATCAGCAGGCGCGGGGCTTGAAGCCCGATGCCACCTTCGAGCTCTACTTCGACCAATCGGTCGACGCTGCCGAGGTGCAGAAGAACATCTCGCTCACGGTCGGAAAAGATCAGAAGCCGTTCACCGCCGAGAAGAAAGACCCGACCAACGACAAGCTCTACCTGATCAAGCCAGCGGCACCGCTGGCGTTGGCGAGCCACATCACGATTCGCGTCAAAGAGGGCTTCAAGGGCAAAGAAGGGCCACTTCCGCTCGAGGCGGAGCAGTCGTTCGGCTTCGAGACGTACGGCCCGCTGACAGTCGAAGAGGTGCGCTGCGGTTACGAGCAAGCCAAGACGACCTGCAACGCGTCGGGCGGGCTGCGCGTCAGCTTCAGTAACCCGGCCAAGGCGAAGGACATCAAGAAGGCGATCAGCGTCGACGGTGGCCTCGCCATCAAATGGCCCAGCTGGGTCGAAGACAACGACGTGTACGAGTCGATCGATGTCGGCGGACGCTACCTGCCGGGCAAGGTGTACACGCTCACCGTGCGCACGCCGCTCGTCGATGTGTACGGCCAAACGTTGGCGGCGCCGTTCACGAAGCGGCTCGAGTTCGGCGACGTACCCGCGCTCGCGCGCATCGGCGTGACCGACGGCGTGCTGGAAGCATCAGCCAAGCGTCAGGTGAACGTCGGACACATCAACGTCGCTGACCTCGAAGTCGGCACCATGAAGCTCGGTGAAGAGGACATTTTGGCGATCGAGGGCGCCGGTGTTGCCTTCGATACGCTGGTGAAGAGGCCCGGCCTCTCCAAGAAGAAGATCAAGCAAGGCCGCAAGAACGTGGTCGAGCAGCATGTGATCTCGCTCGACGACGTGCTGGGGGCCAAGGTCAAAGCACCGTTCTTGATCACACAGCAGTACACGTCAGGCACGGCGGCCGCAGTCGATCGCAGCGTCGTGCAGCTGACGGATCTCGCATTGAGCGCCAAGGTGTCGCGGCTCGGCACCATCGTTTACGTGACCAAGCTGGGCAGCGCCCAACCGGTGAAGGGCGCAGACGTCCGCATCCGACGGCCTACTGGCAAGACCGTCAGCAAGAAGACCGACGACCAAGGGTTGGCGACCTTCTCCGCTACTGATTTCACGCCGAATTTCGCGGACGAGAAGGCCTTCGTGTTCGTCTCGACGGACGACGACTTTGCCTACAAAGCAGTCTCCGACAACGTCGAGAACTGGGAGTTCGACCCCGGTGAAGACGGCTTCGTCGGTCTCGTGTTCGACGATCGGGGCATCTACCGGCCCGGTGAGACAGTGCATATCAAGGGCGTGCTGCGTGAGCCGATTGCCACCGGCACGAAGACACCAGCGACTGGCAAGCCGGTTCACTTGGAGGTGCAGGGACCGGATGGCGAGAAGGTCTCAGCCGTCGATACGGCGACCACGGCGTTCGGTACCTTCGCGACCGATGTGAAGCTGCCCATGACCGGGCGGCTCGGTTCCTATTCGATCCGCGTCTCATCGGGCGGCGACGCCATTGCCGACGACTCCTTCGAGGTGGCCGAGTTTCGCGCGGCCGAGTTCAAGGTCACGATCGAGAGCGACAAGCCAGCCTTCGTCCGTGGCGACAGCGCCAAGTGGACTGGGCGCGGTGACTTTCTGTATGGCGCGCCGATGAACGGCGCCAAGGCCGAAATTTCGGTCACCCGCAGCCCCAGCTACTTCTCCGTGCCAGGCGCCGAGACGTTCGAGATAAGCGACAGCGCCTACCAGTCCGACTTGCCGAACAAGAGCCCGCGCAGCAGCGACGTGGTCTCCAACGACGTGAGCCTGGACTCGAGCGGCGCTGCGTCTGCGAGCGCGAAGCTCGACATGCCCGGCCAAGTCGGCACCGAACAGCTGACCGCCAACGTCGACGTGACCGACGTCACGCGGCAGGTGATCTCCTCCGGCACGACCGCCATCGTCCACCCGGCCGAACACTACGCAGGCATCGAGTTGGAGAGTCGCTTCGTCGACGCCAAGACCAAGCTGTCGCCCAAGTTTGCTGCGCTTCGGCCGAAGGGCGAGCGCGTGGCGGGTGCCGCGCTCAAGGTCGAGCTCATCAAGCGCGTGTGGACTGTCGCCAAGCAGGGCTCGGGCCTGACGAGCGTGACGACTGTGTCGACCCCGGTGGACACAGTGGCGGCCAGCTGCGCCCTCGTCAGCGCCAAGACGCCGGTGGGCTGCGACCTGACGCCGCAAGAAGCAGGGCAATACATCGTGCGCGTCAGCAGCGAAGATCAGCGCAAGAACGCGGTGTCTGCATCCGTCCGCGTGTATGTCAGCGGTGAGTCCAGCTCTCAGCTGTCTGCTTTCTCCGAATCCGATCGCACCGAGGTGGAGCTGGTTACCGACAAGAAGTCGTACAAAGTGGGCGACAAGGCGCGCGTGCTGGTGAAGAGCCCCTGGCGTGGCGCAGACGCCATCGTCACCGTCGAGCGGGCGGGGGTGTTCTCGCAGCGCCGTATCAAGCTGTTCGGTGCTGCACCGGCGATCGATCTGCCTATCACTGAAGAGATGCGTCCGAACGCGTTCGTCTCCGTGGTGGTCCTGAAGGCGCGCGGCAAGGCGGCGCCGGCGAGCTTCGACAAACCCGATGTGGGCGCACCGAGCTTTCGTATGGGCTACACGAATTTGTTGATCGACCCCGAGTCGAAGCGGCTCACGGTCGAGGTCACGCCGCAGAAGACGGATCTGCGACCTGGCGACGAGGCGGTCGTCTCGTTCAAGGTGCGCGACGCGCAGGGCAAAGGCAAAAAGACGGAGCTCACGGTGATCGCCGCCGACGAGGGCGTGCTCTCGCTGGTCGGCTACCAGATCCCGGATCCGATCGCGACCTTCGGCGCACCGCGACCGCTACACGTCGCGACCCTCGAGTCGCGCGAGACACTCGCTGTGCGCTTCGACCCGCTCAGTGGGCTCGGTTTGGACAAGGGGCTCGACGGCGGCGGCGGCGACAGCAGCGGCGGGTCGTCGTCGGCTCGACGAGACTTTCGCGCGAGCGCGTTCTTCAGTCCCTCGATCGTGACGAACGACGATGGCGAAGCGGAGGTGAAGTTCAAGCTGCCTGACGGCCTCACGACGTACCGCGTGATGGCCGTGGCCGTCGCGGCTGACGATCGTTTCGGCCGCGGCGAGTCGCGCCTCACGACCAGCCGTGCGTTGATGGCCCGCCCCGCGTTGCCGCGCTTCTTGCGGGCGGGGGACTCCTTCGACGCCTCGGTGATCGTGTCCAGCAAGTCAGTGGCCACGCAAGAAGTGGACGTCAGCGCCAAGCTTGGTGGCGTCGTGATCGAAGGCGAGAGCAAGAAGCACGTGCGCGTCGAGCCCGGCAAGAGCGTCGAAGTGCGCTTCAAGGCCTCGGCCCCGCGTGTGGGGCCCGCGTCGTTCGCCTTCACCATCGACAGCGGATCCGAGAAAGACGCGGTGCAAGTCGAGCGCAAGGTAGCCATCCCGATGGCGCTGGAGTCAGTGGCGCTCTACGGCAGTACCTCCAGCGAGGCCGCCGAGAAGCTCGGCGACCTCTCGGCGATCCGCGACGACGTGGGTGAGCTTTCGGTCACGTCCTCTTCCACCGCGTTGGTGGGTCTCGACGCCGGCTCGACGCAGCTGCTCGAGTACCCGTACGGCTGCACCGAGCAGCTCACCAGCAAGCTCGTGCCGCTGGTGGGTCTGAAAGATCTGGCGAAAGACTTCCACCTCACGCTGCCAAAAAACATCGATGACGTCGTGGACAAAACGATCGCGAAGATGCTGACACACCAGCGCTACGACGGCGCCTTCGGGTTCTGGCAAGACTCCCCGAAGTCGAGCGCGTGGGCGACGACGTACGCCCTCTGGGGGCTCGATCAAGCCAAGAAGAAGGGCTACCGAGTGCCCGAGAGCGCGCTCGAGAACGCGACTCGGTACCTGTCGCGCGCGCTGGACAGCGAGCCGGGCGACTTTCGCGACAACGTGGGAGCCTTCACGCTGTACGTGCTGGCCGAGCTCGGCAAACCCGAGCCGGGGCGGGTGACGACGCTGGCAGAGAGCAAAGAGATGCCGCTCTATTCGAAGGCGCTGCTGCTCAGCGCAGCCGTGCTGTCCAAGAACGACCAGAGCACCATCGACAAGCTGATGACCAGCATCGAATCGAGTGTGCGCATCGAAGGCGAGATCGCCAGGACGACGGAAAATCTTGGCTCCGCCTACGCGGTGTATCTCGACTCGGACGTGCGCACTTCGGCGCTGGTTTTGCGCGCGCTGTTGCACGCAAAGCCGAGCCACCCGCTCGGCCAAAAGCTGGCGATGGGCTTGCTCAAAGACCGCGACGGCGGAACCTGGCGCACGACGCAAGAGTCGGCATGGGCGCTGCTCGCGCTCGGCGACTACCGCAAGGCGCAGGAGAAGGTCGAGCCCAACTTCATGGCGCGCACGTTCTTCGGCAGCGACATGGTCTCCGAGCACGCGTTCAAGGGCAAGAGCTTGGTCCCCGATGTCGAGACCTACCCGACTGCGCGTCTCTTGGGTCAAAGCGGCAGCGCGCTGTCTTTCACCGTCGAAGGGGAGGGCAAGTTGTTCTACGAAGCGCGCCTGCGTTACGCGCGCAAGAAGCTGCCGACCGACACCATCGATCGCGGCTTCTTCGTGCAGAAGCGTTATCGCAAGGTCACGGCGGCCACCTTGGAAGATGCGCTCGAGTCGGTGCCGGCCGCGTCGCTCACGACCTTCGATGCTGGCGATCTCGTGCTGGCGGACGTGCTGGTCGTGACGCCGCAGCCGCGACGCTACGTGGCCGTCGACGATCCGCTTCCCGCGGGCTTCGAGGCGGTCGACACGCGCCTGGCGACGACCTCGGATCGCTTGCGCGCGATCGACAACAAAGGGCGTCGCTTCGATCAGGACGACGACGCGATGGAGCGCTCGGAGTGGAGCTCGTACTACACGCGCGAAGTGCGGGACGACCGTGTGCTTTTCTTCGTCGATGGCATGGCGGCGGGCGTCTACCGCTACCGCTACCTCGCCCGCGCGACGGCGAGCGGCTCGTTCGTGACGCCGCCGATCTCGGCGCACGCCATGTACGCGCCGGAGGTCTTCGGACGCAGCGGCGCGGAGACCATCGTCGTCGCTCCGAAATGAACAAGCGGCTCTTGCGGCGCGGGCTCACCGGCGCTGGTGCCGCGCTGCTTCTGCCTTGGCTCGCGCTGTTCGGGCTCGCCGTGGCGATGCCGCTGCCGACCGAGCTCGCTCTGGCCACGGATGCGGGCGCGGCCCCCGCAACGAACAGTCTGCGCATCACCGACAGGAGCGGCGCGCTCTTGCTCGAGGTTCGCGACCAGGAGGGTGAGCGCCAGCGGCGCCTGTCGCTGGAGGAGTTTGGCCCGCTCTTGCCTCGCGCGGTGATCGCCGCAGAAGATGCGCGTTTCTACCAACACCCAGGCATCGACCCGATCGCCCTGACCCGCGCGTTGCTAGCCGCCAGCTTGTTCGGAGAGTCGCTGTCCGGAGCCTCGACCCTCACGCAGCAGCTCGCGCGGACGCTGTTGGCCGCGCCGCGCACCACGCGCGCGAAGATCGACGTGATGGCGCTCGCGCTGCGCATCGAAATGGCGCTCCCGAAAGACCGAATCATCGAGGCGTACCTCAACGAGATCGAGTTCGGTGCGAAGGTCCGCGGCGCCGAGGCGGCTGCCTGGACGGTGTTCGACAAACCCGCGCGCGATCTCTCGCTCGCGGAGGCGGCGACGCTGGCCAGTATTCCGCGCGGCACCTCGCTCTACGATCCGGTGCGACATCCGGAGAATCTCAAGCGACGCCGCGACCGTGTGCTTGATCGGCTCGAGCACCACGCGCTCGCCTCGACAGAGGATGTGCGCGTTGCCAAGGGCGAACCGATGGTGCTGGTAGCGAGGCTCTCCGGCGTGTCCGCACCGCACTTTGCGCATGCAGTGGCAGCGCGCAAGCTGAGCCGCGATCTGCCGCTGCACGCCGTCGAAGTCAGAACCACGCTCGTCGGTGAGCTGCAGCGCGAGATTGCAGAAGCGACGCGCTCCACGGTCTCGGACCTCGAGCCGCGCGGCGTCACAGCCGCGTCGGTCGTCGTGCTGGAGAACCGAACCGGTCACGTGCTGGCTTACGTCGGTTCGCCTGACGCTCATGACGCGAAGCGGCTCGGTGGTAACGACGGTGTGCGCGCGAAGCGGCAGCCAGGCTCCACCTTGAAGCCCTTCGTGTATGAGCTCGGCTTCGAGCGGCTGGGCATGTCGCCGGCGACGGTGCTGCCGGATGTCGAGCTGTCGTTTCCGACCGCGAGCGGCGACCCGTACCGCCCTCACAACTACGACGAGCGCTTTCATGGTCCGGTGCTGGTGCGGCAAGCGCTGGGCAACTCGTACAACGTGCCGGCCGTTTGGATCACCGAGCGGCTCGGTGCGGAGAACGTCCTCGATCGCTTACACGCGCTCGGCTTCGCGTCGCTCGACCGACCTGCCAGCGAGTACGGCTTGGCGCTCTCGCTGGGTGACGGCGAAGTGACCCTGCTCGAGCTCGCTGCGGCTTACGCGACCCTCGCGCGGGGAGGGAGCTACCTAGAGCCGAACAGCGTCATCGAGTGGCTGCTCGCAAATGGCGAGTCGCAGCGGCCTCCGCCGAGCCCAATGAGGCGCGTGCTTTCGCCAGCGAGCACGTCGCTGATCACGGACATCTTGAAGGACAAGAAGGCGCGTGCGGCTTCGTTTGGCGAGGAGACTGTCTTCGATCTGCCGTTCGAGGTGGCGGCGAAAACCGGCACTTCCAAGGGCTTCCGCGACAACTTCGCGCTGGGCTTCACGAGTGAAGTGACAGTCGCGGTATGGGTCGGCAATTTCGACGGCGCGCCGATGCGCGGGGTCTCGGGCATCACAGGAGCCGGCCCTCTCTTCAGCGCTTCGGTATCGGCTGCATCGCGGTTCTACCCGCCGAGCGAGCTCGGTCTACCGGACGCGGACGAAGTCGAGATCTGCACGCTGTCAGGCAAACGAGCAGGGCCCAGCTGCGCCCGGCATCGCAAAGAGTGGGTCCCGCACGGAGCTCGGCTCGGCCAATGCGACATGCACGAGCTTGTCGTGATCGACAAGCTGAACGGCTTGCGAGCGGGCCCGACCTGCAGCACCGCGATCGAAGAGCGAGCCTTCGAAAAGTTCCCCGCGCTGTTCATGAGCTGGGCGGAGAGCAGCAATCGTGACCTCGCGCCGCCGCTGTTCTCGGCGCGCTGCCCGAGCGCCGAGATCGAGGCAAGCCAAGAGAGCGTGCGGATCTTCTACCCGGAGGACGGTGCGCGTTTCTTCCTGGAAACCGACAGAGGTGCCCATGTTCGCGCGCGTGCTGCGTTTCCGGCCGGCGCAGCCAGCCCCACTTTTTGGGTCGACGGCATGCCAGTAGCAGCAGATCGCTTTGGGCGAGCCGTGATCGAGCTCCGAAGCGGTCAGCACACGCTCGTCGCTCGGGCGGGCGGGCGCGAGAGCGGTACTGTGCACTTCAGCGTCGAGTGATCAGCACAATTCAACCGAAGGTTGAAACGGCAAAAGGCGATCAGGACCTGCCTGATCGCCTCCCACTCATTGGCCTCCCTCTGCAGGAGACTCTGTTGCTTCAGGCCTGGATCAGCTGAGCTCGATCAAGTCGACCAGCTTGGTGGCGTCCTCGGTGGTGGGCGCCATCTTCGCTGCGTCGCTCTCGAGGATGCCCGCGAGGCGTCGCATCGCGTTCTGCACATGGGCAGGTTTGATGGTGAGCTCACCGCCGCCGACGACGCCGGTGGCGGAGTCGACAGCGAGCGGCTCGTGGCCGTCGCTGCTGCCACCCTTGACGCCGGGCTTGATGGCTTTGCCATTGATCGCTCCGGCCACGATCATGCTCGTCACCGGCCAGTGATCCTTGCCGTTACCGTCGTTGTACATCGGCGTACGACCGAAGTCGGACGTGACGGTGACCAGCGTCTTGTCGTCGATGTCGAGGTCGGCAAGCACGTTTAGCGCGGCGGGGAAGCCCTCGGTCGCGCTGAACAGCTGACCGAGCGAGTTGGCGACGTTGGTGTCGACATCACCGTGATGATCCCAGCCTGCGCCGGAGTCGAGGTTACACGCCACCGCCAAGCCGGCCTTGTAGGCCGCGCCAGCCAGCTGAGTTGCACCGGCCAAACCGGGTAGCAGCTCGGACGGCAAGAAGGCGACCAGCTTCTTGAGCTCGTTCTGGCCGAGGCGTGAGAGGTACAGGGTGTTCATCGCCGTGCGAACACGCGGCAGACGTTGACCTGCGTACTTGCCCTTGAAGCGATCTTCGCGGGCTTTGGCGATCACAGCTGCCTGTGAGTCGCTGTAGTAGGTCTCTTCTTCGTTGTCCGTCGCGTATCGACGGTACGGGTATGCCAGGCGCTTGATGACCTCGGTGTTACCCATGCGAGTGACAGCCGCGAGGCCTGCCGTGCCTGAGTAACCACCGAAGGAGATGAAGCCCATCGGCGCGCTGGGGTTCAGCGCGGCGCTGGCGACAGCACCGAAGGCGGCCGAGTTTTCTGCGCCGTTGCCGGTGACAGAGGCTCGTTGACCGACGTCGTGGCTGTTGGTTTGATTGTCGATGCCGTTGATGATCAAGAGCTTGCTGGCGTTGTCGGCCATGAAGTTCTCGAACACGAGGGCGCTGTCGATCGCGTTCTGATTGTTCGCCAGATCCGGGCTCAGCGAGAGCGGCGCCCAGGAGACGCCATTGCTGGCGGTCTGGATCGCCGCGGTGGGATACTTGTTCATCCCATTCGCGTTGCCCTTGGGGTCGACGATGCTTGTTACGTCCCAGCCACCGTTGGCTGCGATGTTGATGAAGAAGTTTCCCTCGTAAGGGGCTGCTTCGGCTGTGTCACCGTCGAGCGATACGCCCGCGACGACAGTCAGGCCAGTCAGGCTGCAAAGCTTGATAAAGTCTCGGCGTTCCATGGCTGGTCCCTCTCTCACTGCTCGTAAACAAATGCGAAGTCAGTCAGCATGTAGGCCATGACAGCCGACCATGCGCGACCCGTGTAGAGCCCGTCCTCGGACCAGACTTGGTCTGCGGGGAACTGAGCGCCGCTCACGTAGTTGTAACCAACTCGGCACTCGCCGGGCATCTGGCTGCCGACCAGCCCACCGGCCATGTCAGCTTTGCCCTGATTCCACACGTCGACGAAGAGCTGGTAGGTGCGGTTGACCTCCGGGTCAGTGACCTGCAAGCGTTCACCCAACAGCTTCTGGTGGAGGAACTGGATGTCGGTCTTGATCGCGGCCACTGCGTCCGGCACTTCGTAGCCGTTGGCGTCGGCCGGCTCGATCGTGAGGTCGACGCTCTTCAACAGCTTGCGTTGCTCGGGGAGCAGCGAGAACTCTGCGTGGACGACATTGCAGCCGACCTCGAGGCCCATGCGCTCGACGACGTTCGCCATGATGCCGCTCGGCTCTTTCACGCGCACCGTGTTGCTCACCGAGTCGATACCGCCGAACAGGATTTGGTAGCCCTGGCTGCCGTTCTGGTTGAGCAGATTGGCGCGGCCGTACTGACCGTCTTCTGTCCAGCGCAGACCGAGCACGTTCTCCAGCTTGCGGTTCATCTGCTCCGGCGTCAGGAAGTGCGCCGTGCCAACACCCGTGAGGTGTTTCAGCTGGCCCGGGTCGATGTCCGCGGCGGTGTTCTTGGCGCGGAAGTAGGGGCTCATCACGAGCTCCTTCACCATGCTCTTGAAGTTGTAACCGCCATCGCGGAAGTTATTCGCGATGAGGCTGAACGTGTAGTACTGGCCGAGGAAGGCGGTGAGCTCTGCGTCGAAGTTCTCCGAGCCCTTGGTCGGCGGCTGTAGCGGGTCGTTGCCGGTGAGCGTGCGGTAGGCCATGAAGACCGCGCCGTACGCGAAGCCCGGGGACTTTGCCAGCTGGCCTCCGAGCCACTGCGTGCCGTTCGTCTTGCTGGACGCGGGCATCGCAGTGCCGAAGAAGCCAGTCTGAGCCATTTCCGGGAACCACTCGAAGTCGGGCCGGAACGTGTGCTGGGTGTCGTCGTTGTCCGTGTTCTGGAAGTTGCGGAATGTCCCTGCCAAGGGATCGAGTTGCTTGTGGCACACCGAGCACTGGTCGTTGTTGACCGTGGGGTTGTCGGCGAGGTTGTTCGCGTCGACCGAAACCGGGCGCTCTGCCGCTTTCAAGATGTCGTTTCCGAGCACCATGTAAAGGATCTCCTTTGCGCGGTGACGGTTCCGATTGGTGGGGGTCGTCGGGTGACGATTCAGCCAGATCGGGTCGCTCATGAAGCCAGCGTGCGGGTAGTCGCTCTCGTAGCCGCCGAGACGTGCTTCCACGAACTCGTTCGGATCTGAGTCGTTGGCGAACTTGGCGTCCGTGATGTTGTAAGCACGTGCCGAGAAGGGGTTCACCACCATGTAGTTGGCGCTGACGATGTCGGTGAACGGCTTGTCGTTCTTGGCGACGTACGAGATGAGCTCGATGCTGGCACGGGCGATACCGTACTGGGTCCAGCTCGCCATCTTCTCTCTCGCGTCGTCCCAGCTCTGGGCGCCGTACTTCTTGATGAGGTCCGGGTCCTCGCTGACGTTCTCCCACCACATGGGGTTGTAGCCGGGGCCCTCGCCGTCTTCGTCGCCTTGAATGACGTCGACGTCTTCGGCGAGGTAGAAGTCCGTCAACATGACGTCGTTGTACTTCTCCATCAGGCGCGCATAGAACGCGTCTTCTTGGAGCAGGGTGTTGAGCAGGCTGTCGACTGCGCCCCAGCCGCCAGCATCGACCGCCGCGATTTCTTCGTCGGTCAACAGGCGAGCGCCGAGCACGAGCGCTGCTTTGCGCGCAGTGCCGGAGGGGCCTTCCATCTCGATGCCGGCCAAGAAGCGGGCCTCTGTGTTGGGGCAGCTCTCCGGCTCGGACAGCTTGGCGACCAACGCCTCGAGCTCTTTGTAGCCGGGGTCGTCTTCTGAGTCGAAGATCTTACCACCTTCGTGAGCGATGCCGCCGGGGACGCCGTCGCCCAAGTTGAGGGGCTTCGCCAAAAGCATGCTCTTGCCGTCTTCACCACCGGTCACGGTCCCGGCGACCTTGCGCACGGTTGCCAGGTTGATGTCGAGGAAGCCTGCCTGCGATGACGGCAGCAGACGGAACTCGCTGACGGACCCGACCGAGCCCTCCGCGTGACACTCGGCACAGTTATCCGAAAGGACCTTGAAACTTGCGACAGCGAAGGCTTCCTCCGTCGATACGCAGGTGCTGCCTTCGATGCCACCCTCCGTATCATTTCCACAGCCAACGAGCCCGGCAGCTAGCGCAGCGGTTGCTGCGAGCGTGCCGCTCGTCCACAGGTGCGTCTTAGCTAGTCGGAACAGTCTCCGCATTGGGGGCCTCACAAGGTTAGCGGTCGCGTCCTCTAATGCAGCTGCCGTGCCGAGCCTTTCGGGGCTCGTCTATTCCCGGATCTGCCGAGTTTCGTTAAGCAGGGAGCCTCTCCTGGACGCCTCGGCCCTGAACGCAGTCCAGTCCAGGGGACGACACCGAGTCCCTCGCAGGCGCTCCCGCTGTCGTGTAGAAAGTCAGCCATGGCTGCCGACGCCACCCGCACCGCTGCGCTTCAATGGTTCGTACGAGGTGGGATGCTCACCGCTCCTGACGCACCTGCGGTGCGTATCAATGTCGAGCCCGTGTTCATCGGTCGCGACCCGAGCTGTCAGGTGGTGATCGACGATCCGGAGGTGAGCAGCATCCACTGTGAGCTGCGCGCCGAAGGGCAAGGCGTGCTGGTGAAAGACCTGGGCAGCCGCAACGGCACCTTCGTCGGCTCCGTGCGCATCAAAGAAGCAGTGCTCACCGCCGCCACCACGCTGCAAGTTGGCTCGACTCGTTTGGGCTTCGAGCCCGGCGGAAAGAAAGAGCGCGTGGATGTGGGCTTCGAAGACAGCTTCGGTCCGCTGGTCGGCGCCTCCCCGCGCATGCGCCATCTCTTCCGGATGCTGGCGGAGATCGCCAGCACCGATCTGTCGATGCTGATCAACGGCGAGACAGGCTGTGGCAAAGAGCTGGTCGCACATGCGGTGCACGAGAAAGGGCCGCGCGCAAAGGCGCCCTTCGTCGTCGTCGACTGCGGGTCGATCCCGGGGCCACTCGCGGAGAGCTTGCTCTTCGGTCACGAGAAAGGCGCCTTCACCGGCGCCAACGAGCGACGCGCAGGTGCGTTCCACGAGGCGAACAAAGGCACGCTGTTCCTGGACGAGCTCGGTGAGCTGCCGCTCGAGCTGCAACCCAAGCTCTTGCGCGCGCTGTCCGAGAAGCAAGTCAAGCGCGTCGGTGCGCAGCACTACGAGCCTGTCGACGTTCGTATCATCGCGGCCACGCGTCGCGATCTCGGGCAAGCCATGAACGCAGGCCGCTTCCGAAGCGATTTGTTCTTCCGTATCGCGCAAGTGCGCGTCGAGATGCCGCCGCTGCGCGATCGACGTGAAGACATCGAAGCGCTGGTGCGCGCCGTGTGCGAGCGCATCGGCCGCTCCGACCGAGCCGACGAGCTCGTTGCGCTGGTCGGCACCACGCTGTCGCAACACGACTGGCCCGGCAACGTGCGCGAGCTGGTGAACGTCACCAGTGTCGCGGCCAGCTTGCCTGCCGGCGCAGAGTCATTGGCGCAGCTGCTACCGCTCGAGCGGGGCAGCCCGTCGGGTGACGCAGTCGATTTCTCGACGCCCTACGGAGAGGCGAAGCGCACGGCCATCAGCGCATTCGAGTCGCGCTACTTCGGTGACCTGTTTCGCGCAACCAGCGGCAACGTCAGCGAGATGGCGCGCCGCTCCGGGATGGAGCGGCATCACATCCGACCGTTCTTACGAAAGCTCGGCTTGTCGAAGAGCGGCGCCTCCGACAGCTAAAATGAGCGAGCGTGATTCTCGACGGGGCTGTCAGCAGCTGCAGCACGAAAGGCCAGGCCACGGGGCCACAGGCTTCAGGCCACAGGCTTCAGCCAGAAAGAGAGCGAGAAAGCCAGAGACAGAGCGAGAAAGACGCCGGCAACATCGCTCATCTGGGCTCTGGCTCTAACCGAAGCCTGTGACCCGAAGCCTGTGGCCTTCTTGGGCCGAGAATCACGCTCCCTGATTTAGCAGGCGTCAGGCTCCGCCAGCGCCGCCAGCGCTCGATGTTCCGCTTGCGGTCGAGGTCGCGCTGTTAGTGGCCGAGTTGGTGACAGCGGGCGCGCCACCGTTGGAAGGATCGCCACCGGCACCACCGCCAGGACCAGGACCCGGGTTGTTGGTGGGGCCGGGGCCTTCGGGCTGCGGGCCGTCACAGCCTTGGCCGGGAATGTAACAATCTTCGCAGGTGCAATCTTCGCCGGCGCCGCAGGTGCCATCGTCGGTGCAGCCGCCTGTGCAGGCTGCCGTCTCGACACAGTCGAAACATTCGCATGACTCGGGAACTGCGGAGAGCGCCTCGCAGTAGCCGTTCGGCGCGCCGTTGTTGCAAGCCTGGTTGCTGGGCTCGCTGACAGTGACGTTGCCACTGGTGGTGTCGCCAGTTGCGGCGTCATCCGCACACGAAGCGTGCACCGCGGCACCGAACACCAGAAGCAAAGGCAAGGCTTGAAGGACAATCTTCATACTCGTGAGAATGACCAATGCTGGGTGCGTTCGTCAACCACCGGACTCAGCAGGGGCGAGCTCGCTCTCGATCGCCTCGCGTTCTCGGTCGAAAAAATCGGCGATCGCCAGCGCGAATCGGGGGTCCGAGAAGAGGTGGACGCTGTGGGTGATGGTGGGGTGAAAACCACGCACCGTCTTGTGCTCGCCACCCGCGCCGGGTTCGAAGAGGGCGATGCGCTCGGTGATCGCGCGCTCGACCGTGTGGTAGTAGCAAACGTTGAAGTGCAGAAACGGCACCTCGACGTGGGCGCCCCAGTAGCGCCCGTAGAGGGCGTCTTGGCCGCGCAGGTTGAAGGCCCCCGCGACGAGTTCGGAGCCGCGCTTGGCGACCACCATTTCGATGCCGTGCGGCATCGATGCGAACACGGCCTCGAAAAAATCGCGACTCAAGTAGCGCCGACCCCAGCTGAATTTGTCGACCGTCGTGAGGTAGAGGCGATACATGGCGTCGGCCATCGCGGGCGTCAGCGCGTCACCGCTCAGCGTGTCGATCGCGATGCCTTGCTCGGCTGGGTAACGCCGCTCGCGACGGAGCTGCGTGCGCCGCTTGGTGGGCAGCGAGGCCAGAAAGTGTTCGAAGCTTTCGTAGCCTGGGTTCTTGAAGTGAAACTGCACCGACGCGCGCTGGAAGATGCCCTTGTCAGCCAGAGACAGCGCGTCTTCTCGCGGCAGAAACAGCACGTGTGCGCTGGAGACGCCGAGCTTTTCGGTCAGCGCTTGCAGCGCGGCTGCGAACGCAGCCAGGGCACGCTCGCGGTCTTTGCCCTTCGCCACCAACACGCGCGGACCGTTCGTGGGCGTGAACGGCACCGCTGACAAGAGCTTCGGAAAGTAGTCGACGCCGAAGCGAGCGGCAGCCCGTGCGATGCCGTGGTCGAAGATGAACTCACCCTCGCTGTTGAGCTTCAGGTAGCAAGGCGCCGCGGCCAATAGCTCGCCTTGATCGAAGATCGCGAAGTGATACGGCACCCAGCCGTTCTTCTCGGCGACGCAGCCTGTCTCTTCGAGCGCGCGCAGCCAGGCAGGCCACAGGCTCGGGTGACCTTGCCAGCCCTCCAGACTCGCCCAAAGGGGCTCGATCTGCGCGAACGATCCGAAGACGCGCAGCTCGATCGCCGCTTCCTTCTTCACCTCGCTCCGCTGCATCGCTAAGCCTTAGCGCATGTCCGATCGAGAAGCTGCTCGTGACCTCTGCCGATTCGTCGATGCATCGCCGACGCCGTTTCATGCTGCGCGCGAGGTCGAGCGACGCCTGATCGCAGCGGGCTTCTCGGCGCTCGATGAGCGCGAGGCGTGGTCCTTCGTGCCTGGCGACAAGCGCTATTCGATCCGCGGGGGTTCGACGGTGCTGGCCTTCGTGGTCGGCGACGACGCACCTACCCGCGCCGGCTTTCGGATGATCGGTGCGCACACCGACTCGCCCAATCTGCGCGCCAAGCCGCTCGCTGACGTGCACAAGAACGGCTACCGCCAGGTGGGCGTCGAGCCGTATGGCGGGGTCATTTATGCATCTTGGCTCGATCGAGACCTGTCGCTGGCGGGGCGGGTGACAGTTCGGCGCGGGCTTGCCATCGTCGAGTCTCGCTTGGTCGACCTCGAGCGCCCAGTGGCACGCGTGCCTCACCTTGCGATTCATCTGAACCGCGGCGTCAACACCGAGGGCTTGGTGCTGAATGCGCAGAAGCACCTCGTGCCGCTGCTCGGCGTGGGAGAAAAAGCGGAGCTCGCTGCGATCGTCGCGGAGGCGCTGGGCGAAGACAAAAACGACGTGCTCGGCTTCGATTTGATGCTGTACGACACCCAGCGCGCAGCGCTCGGCGGGCTCTCGGGCGAGCTCTTGTTCGCGTCCAGGCTCGACAACCTCGCTAGCTGTCACGCTGCCACATCGGCCCTGATCGCGTCGCTCGTCCGACCGACGGCGGCCACCAAGCTGATCGTGCTTTACGACCACGAAGAGTGCGGCTCGCGCAGCGCAGTCGGCGCGCAAGGGACCGTGCTGAAAGACACCCTGGCGCGCATCGTGATGGGCTTCTCGGAGCAGCTTCCCCAAGGGTTCGAGCGCGCACTGGCACAGTCTTTCTTGGTGTCGGCCGACATGGCGCATGCCGTTCACCCGAACTACCCGGATCAGCACGAGCCGGAGCACAGACCCGAGCTCGGCAAAGGGTTGGTGCTGAAGACCAACACGAACCAGTCGTACGCCACGAACGCAGAGACGTCAGCGCGCTTCACGCTCGCCTGCCGAGAGGCTGGCTATAGCCCCCAGCAGTTCGTGACCCGCAGCGATCTCGCGTGCGGCAGCACCATCGGCTCGATCACGGCGGCCAGGCTGGGCGTGGCCACCGTCGACGTCGGCGCGCCGATGCTCAGCATGCATTCGTGTCGCGAAATGTGCGGCGCAGACGACGTCCCGCTCTCGATCGCCGCGCTGACCAGCGTGCTGTCGCAGTAGCGGCACCAAGAGGAGAAACCACAGAGGACACAGAGGGCAGGGAGGGCAGAGAGGGGATTTTGTATGCGCGTTGAAACGGCGGCGCAGCCGAGACCCTCTGCCTAAAAAATCCTCTGCCTCCGTGTCCTCTGTGCCCTCTGTGTCCTCTGTGTTGTTCTGGTCTTGCTGGCCCTGGAACCCTGGAAGCCGGCTCAGAAAAGCGGTAGACGCCCCTCTATGCGAAGGCTGATCGTCGGTTCGTCCATCTTGTTCGGGTTTGCTTGCGGCCCTGCTGCTGGGCCGATCGCGCCCCCGGGCGACGGCCTGGTCACGTCGGCGACCAGCCAGCCCACAGCGATCAGCAAACCAGTGACGATCGCGCGCGAAGGGTACGCGCGGCTCGATCGGGCGACCTTCAACCGACTCGCGACGCGCCTGAACAGCTCTGCGTTTTGGGTGCAAGACCTCGACAAGGACGACACGGTCGACCCGGACGAAGTGGCGTCGCTGTTGTTCTTCCCGGATTCGCCGAAGTGGGTCGAGAGCGGCGCGTTCACGCCCGCGTTTGCTGCCGCCTACGAGAAGCTGGTGGCGGCTGCGACAGACGCGGTGCCAGCGGGCGCAGACGCGGCTCGCCGTAACGCCGTGCGCGGCGAGCTCGACCAGGCGGCCAGCATCTTGGTCAAGGCCAACCTGAAAGGCGCGGCCCCGAACGACGTCACCTTCGTGCGCAACATGCAGGAAGTCGCGCGTCTCGTCGACGAGCTCTACGAGACGCAGACAGGCGTCGCCAAGCTCGCCGCCAGCGTTGGCGCCGACGACGAGAGCAAGAGCCTGTTTCGTCGCAATCGCGGGCCTCAGTGCAAGACGCCGCGCTTCGAGAAGGACGCTGCCTGCTCTGCGATCGCCGGTGTCAAAGACCCGCCGGTCGACGTGTACCCAGAGGCGTTGCAAAAAGACGCTGCCTTCTGCAAGACGCTGGAGGCTCACAAAGACGCGAAGAAGCTACTGACGCCGTTCACTGCCGTGCGCGACAGCGGCGGCAAGCTGACGGCCGTCGGTTACGAGGTGGCGTACTCGGCACAGATGAAGAAGGTGGCGACGGCGCTGCAAAAGGCTGCCACCGACATGAAAGACGACAAGGAGAAGGCCCTCGTCGCGTACTTGAAAGCCGCGGCCAAGGCGTTCGAAAACAATCGGTGGCAACCGGCGGACGAGGCCTGGGCCAAAATGAACTCGCGCAATTCGCGCTGGTACGTGCGGGTCGGGCCGGACGAGACCTACTGGGAGCCGTGCTCGCAGAAGGCCGGTTTTCACCTGTCGTTCGCCAAGATCAACACCGACTCGCTCGCGTTGCAGGACAAGCTCGTGCCGGTGCAGCAGAAGATGGAGGACGAGCTGGCGAAGCTTGTCGGTGCGCCGTACACATCGCGCAAAGTGACGTTTCACTTGCCCGACTTCATCGACATCGTGCTCAACGCAGGCGACGACCGCGATGGGCTCGGTGGCACCATCGGTCAGAGCTTGCCCAACTGGGGGCCTGTCGCCAACCAGGGTCGCGGTCGCACGGTGGTGATGACCAACCTGTACGGCGACCCGGACAGCCTGATCGTGCGCCGCAAGAAGGCCGAGAGCTTCATCACGGCCGAGACGGCGAGGAGCTTCACCGACGAAGGTGGCGCAGGTCTGATGGGTACTGTGCTGCACGAGGCGACGCACAATCTCGGGCCGGCACACGAGTACACCTTCCAAGGCAAGAAGGACGACGAAGCGTTCGGCGGCGAGCTCGCCAGCATGCTCGAGGAGCTGAAGGCGCAGTCGGGCGCGTACTACTACCTCTACCTGTTGCTCGACGAGAAGGTGATCGACAGCCTGGCCGTCGAGCGCACCATCGTCGACAACGTGGTGTGGTCGATGAACCACATCTCGAAGGGCATGTACTCGATCGGCAAGCGCAGGCCTTACAGCCAGCTGGCCGCCATTCACGTCGGTTTCTTGATGGACCGCGGCGCGCTGATTTGGCAGCCAAAGGCGAAGGCGGCCAACGGAAGCGACCTGGGTGCCTTCAGCATCGACTTCACGAAGATGCGCGCCGCCAGCGTCGAGCTCATGAAGAACGTCGCCACCATCAAAGCCAAGAACGACAAAGATGGCGCGCTCACCTTGGCGAACAAATACGTCGAGAAGGGCAGCGTCGTCCCGATGGAGATCATCACCGAGCGCGCGCTGCGTTTTCCGCAGGCGAGCTTCGTGTACGCGCTCGATCTCTGATCAGATCACGCGCTCGAGACCAAGCACCCAGCGGTCTTGGCTCTCGTCATGGGCGAGCGCAGTCACGTCGACCGCGTCGCCGATGACGCAAACGACCTTCTTGTCTTCGCGAGTGGCGAGCACCGCGCCCTCGGCGCTCAGATCGAGCCACACTGGTGTCGGCCTTTTGCGGTTGGCGCTGGGCGGCGCGAGCTGCTTGCCGATGTCGCGGAGGTAGACCTTCACGTCCATCCCAGGTTGATCGAGCTCGACGTGGATCTTGGAGGAGGTCATGCCCATCACCGTGCCTCGGTGCCGCGCGATCGTGCCCAAATCGCGCTTGAAGATGGCGTCGAGCACCCGCCGGTTGACGTGATCGTTGACCTTTCGCTGCGTGTCGCGCGAGCGGTTCGCCGCCGTCACGATCGCCTCGCGCAGCGCCTCATCGACGCGGGTCTCGCCCGGTCGCTCGAGACCACCGAGCTCGAGCAGCTCTTTGTGGACGAAGATGCCCACGACCTCTCGCATCGGTGCGCTGAAGCGCGCGTACACCTCTGCGCCCACTCCGAAATGCGCCGATGGCTGCGCAGAAAACGCAGATCGCATGTTGACCAAGATCGCTTGCCGCTCGAGCGCCCGCGCGATGCGTAGCTCTGGCCCGTCTTTCGGCAAGCGCGAGAGAAAGGCGTTCAGCGACTCGCCCGGCGTGAGCGCCCAGCGCGCGACATCGAGGCCGTGGGCGACGGCGACGCCGCGTGTGAGCGCAGCCAGCGCGCCCAGCTTTTCCGGGTCCGGGGCCGGGTGCACGCGGTAAATGGGCTGCAGGCGCGGGTCGCTGCTCTCTGCCAGCATGCGGCCGCCTTCGCGGTTCACGAGCAGGGAGATCTGCTCGTTGTAGAGCTCGACCTCGTCCCGAATGGCTTCGATCACGACGAAGCGCGGGCGGCCGGGGGCGCCCGCCGGATCAAGAGGCGGCGCGCCGTCAGTGGTTTTGATCTCCACCTCGCGCCGGTGGTAGCGGACGACGTCTTGGGCCTCGGCGAGCAAGATGCGGCGTTTGCCGACCTCGCGGAGCGCCCGCAGGCTGTCGGCGAAGGGCTGACCGGCGATCGGGCTCTTGGAGGGGTCGTCGTAGAAGCGCTGCACGTCGCCCCACGCAAGCTTCGCCCGGCTGTGAACCCGTGCGCGGATCACGCGGGTGGAGATCGAGCGACCGGCCTCGTCGAGCTTCATCTCGAAAACCAGGGCGCGTCGATCGACGGCAGGGTTCAGGGAGATGAGCCCTTCAGACAGCTCGCGCGGCAACATCGGCACGCTGAAGCCAGGAAAGTAGAAGCTCGCGCCGCGACGGAGCGCCTCTTGAAAGAGGGCGCTGGCAGTGGGCACGTAGTAGGCCGCGTCGGCGAGCGCGTAGTGGACCACATGGCCCTTGCCGCTCGCCTCGATGTAAAGGGCTTGGTCGAGGTCTTTCGAGGTCGGCCCGTCGATGGTGACGAAGGGGAGCGCCGTGCAGTCCACCAATTTTGGGTCGACGATGCCAGGTTCGGCTTTCAACCTTTCGACTTCTCGGCTCACCTCCGCAGGAAACGCTCGCACGATTTCGAGCTCTTCGACGATGCCTTCGAGCGCACGCTCGGCGGCCTGAGGGGCAGCGTTCTGGGGTTCGTTCACGAGCTTGGCCTCGGCCTGTCGTAGCGTGCCCGTGGGAGACACGGAAGCCCCTGCTTCTCGATCCGGGGTAGCGGTGTAAGCTCGCGTCGGGCTCGCCGTTTACGCCCTTTCGAATCGGTCAACAGATAGCGACATCAGCGATGCGAACCCCCAGTGCCTTTATCGCGCTACTCGTCATTTCGGCCGTCGGCTGCGTCGACGTCAACAAGAGCCAGCTGAGGACGGAGGAGAATGTCATCCGTCGCACCCCGAAGGTGGTGACGAGCCCGCGTTTCGCCGCGGATCTGAAGGTGCAAGACGGCATTCTAAAGATCAACGTGAATGCGAGCTGCTCGAGCGTCGAAGAAGAGACGGTCGAGATCGAGACCGTCTCGGATCTGACTCTCGACGGCGATGACCGCGGCTGGGTGTCCGCGCTTTCGATCGCCGGTGGTGTGCCGCTGACGACTGGCACCATCATGCTCGCGGATGCACCCAGCGTGTACGACTCCGGCACCAACAGCCGGCTCTACAATCAGACCGGCCAAGACGCGGTGATCGGCGTCGGCGTCACGCTTTGTGCGATCGGGCTGGCCGCCGTGATGCCACCCTTGGTGAACGCCTTCCGCGCCGTGGGCACAAGCTCGGAGACGACCACGACCACACGCCAGGGCGCCATTCTCAAGGAGGGGGTCCCGTGTCGCGGCAGCGAGGGCTTGATGAGCTACACGGTGGTCGCCAAGTTCGCGAGCGGCCAAGTTGTTTCGCTCGGGTCTGCGACGGCGCGTGACGAGTTCAACGTCGATTTGCGTACGGCACTGGGGCCCACGCTGCTGGCGGCCAATCCTCCGCCTGCCAGCGTGGCGATCTGGATCAACGAGAAATTTCAGGTAGAGATGCCCACCGCTGACTTGCTCGACGCCGCGAGGCGGACCCAGGGCGATCAAGACGAAGCCGCGTGGCGCGCCGCCGAGCCCGCCGCCTGCCAGAAGCTGGCGACCGCGTGCGCTGGCGTTCAGAGCTATGTCGCGCGTTTTCCGAACGGCCGGCACGTCGAGGAAGCGCGCAGGCTGCTCGCGCCGCGCTCAGGAGCAGGAGGAGCAGTGGTGGCGGTCGACCCGACGGGGCCCAAGCTGTCCAAGGCGGTCGAGGCGGCCGCAAAGTCGATGAGCACGGCGGTCGACAAGCTCAACAAACAAGCCGACGCCGATTTCGCGAAAGCGCAAGCCAAAGCTGCGTTGGAGGCCAAACAGGCGTGCCAGACGGAGTGCGCGAAAGTGTGTGAAAAGGACATGGCTTGCCGCGCCACCTGCATCGCGGCGGTGTGCCCGTGAGCCGCCAACTGATGAGAGCGCTCGGCGCAATCTTGGCTACGGGCCTCGGCAGCCTCGGCCTTCCAAATGCTGGCTGTTCGCTCGACAACCAAGAGGGCCCGACCGTCACCTGCGCCGATCTCGGGTGCGGCCGCATCAATGCCTGTGAAGAAGGCATCATCGCCCAGTGTGTCGACGGTAAGACGGTGGTCTACCACGTGTGCTCGACCGAAGAGATCTGCGGGGCCGATTGGCAGAACGAAGGGCAATACCGCTGCGCCGAAGACGTCACCGACTGCGAAGGCTGTCGTCCTGAGCGCCTGGGCTGCAACGACTTGCCCGGCGGTGGTGGCGACCTCGGGGGCGCGCCGAGCGACGGGGGCGGCGGCGGTTTTCCGATCGGTGGCGCTGGCGGCGCTGGTGGCTCGGGCGGCTGATCTCAGACGCCGACGTACCTGGCGCGCGGACGTAAAAGTAGTCAGCCTCCCGCTGCTCGAGCACATGCGCGACCCAGCCTGCGCTGCGGCTGGCGTGGGCGTACAGCGTGGGAAGCTTCACCGAGCAGGCGAGCGGCCTCACGAGCCGAGACGAAGGTGTCTTCATGCATGGTCGAATCAACATTGATCAACGTAGGCATCGACCCCAACGTACCCGGCGTGTGGAGGTGTTGAACATGGATCCTGTGGTGCACGAAGGTCTCGAGGGTGTTGTCGTCAGTCGAACTGCGCTCTCCGATGTGGACGGCGAGGCGGGGCGGCTCTTGGTGGCGGGCCATCTCGTCGAAGATCTCGCTGGCAAGGTGTCCTTCGAGGCCGTGCGCGATCTGCTCTCGCGAGGCCGCTTGCCCGACGCCGAGGAGGAACGCATCGCGCGCCAAGAGCTAGGAGAGGCTCGCGTCCGCGCGTTCGAGGCCCTGGCCGGGCGCGAAGCGCTGCTCGCTGCCGCCGACGGCATGGATGCGCTGCGCGCTTCGATCGCCAGCCTCGATTCGAAGGCGTTCGGCAGCGACCTTGCTTTGGTGGGTGCGGTGGCGGTGTTTACATCGGCGTATGCCCGCATCGCCGGAGGCAGCGCTCCGATTGCCGCGGATGCGACGCGATCGCACGCAGAAGACGTGCTTCACATGACGCTCGGTGAAGCCAGCGCGCACCGTGCGCGCGCGCTCGACGCCTACCTGGTGACGGTGATGGACCATGGGTTGAACGCTTCGACGTTCGCGGCTCGGGTCGTCGCTTCGACCGGCTCCGATGACGTCAGCGCCATCGCCGCTGCGATCGGCGCGTTGAAGGGACCGCTACATGGCGGCGCCCCGGGGCCGGTGCTCGACATGCTCGACGCGATCGGTACGCCTGAGCACGCAGAAGCATGGCTCGAGCGAGAGCTCGCCGAGGGTCGCCGTATCATGGGCATGGGGCACCGCGTCTACCGCGTGAGAGATCCACGCGCGCTCGTGCTCGAGCGCGCGCTTGCCGAGCTCGAGCGCGGCGGGCCAAGCACGCCGCGTCTCGCGCTTGCGCGAGGCGTCGAGCGGGCTGCGGCGAGCCTCTTGGCGAAGAAACACCGAGCGCGCGCGCTCGCCGCCAACGTCGAATTTTACACGGCGGTGCTGCTGGACGCTGTCGGCATTCCGCGCTGGCACTTCTCGCCGATGTTCGCAGTCGGGCGCGTCGCCGGTTGGTGCGCTCATATCGCCGAGCAACGCGCGCGCGGGAGGTTGATTCGGCCTGCGTCGCTGTACGATGGGCCAGCATGTTCGAAGGCAATTACCCCAAGTGGTTGAAGACCGATCTGTTTGGCGGCGCGGGCGAGGTCAGCGTCCAAGATCTGCTGGGGGCCGCTGCGATGCCGCCCTTTCTCGCCATCTTGGCGTGTGAGCTCGCGCCTTTGGGCGCCGTCGGCGCGCACCACCAAACAGGCGCCGACGAGATCGTGATCTGCATCGGCGGGGCAGGCAGCATCAGCGTCGACGGCGCGAAGCGACACTTCGTTCCAGGGGTAGTCGCCTATCTCGCGCTCGGTCAGCTGCTCGCCATCGAAAATTCTTCCGACAGCGAGAAGCTTCGCTACTTCATCATCAAGGCGACGCAAAAACCCACACAAGCGTAGGTTGCCAACCCGCGCGACCTCCTTTAGAAAAGCCGCTCGCAAAAAGGAGACTGTCATGGCCGAGACCGTTCGCGCTTCGCACATCCTGCTCATGTACCAAGGCTCTTCGCGTTCGACGGCGACCCGCTCGAAGGCAGACGCCCAACAGCAGATTCAAGGCCTGCTCACGCAGATCCAAGGCGGCGCAGATTTCGCCGGGCTCGCGCAGCAGCACTCGGATTGCCCGTCCAAGGGCAAAGGCGGCGACCTGGGCACCTTCGGCAAAGGCCAGATGGTGAAGGCGTTCGAGGAGACTGCGTTCACCATGCCGGTCGGCCAGACGAGCGGCGTCGTCGAAACCGACTTCGGCTACCACATCATCAAGCGCACGGCCTGACAGCGCTCTGCCTGAGAGGGCTCTGCCGGAGAGGGCACTGCCTGGGAGGGCGCTGCGTCAACCAGCAGTCAGCTCAGGTCTTCGCCGCCTTGAGCACGGCGTCGGCGTGCTCGGCGGGGTCGACCTCGGCCCAGACTGCCTTGATGCGGCCGTCTTTGCCGACCAAGAACGACTGACGGCTGGCATTGCCGTTCTTCAGCGGCACCTTGAATGCGGCCGCAACGGCGCCGTCCGTGTCGACCACGAGCGGGAAGGGCAGCTCGTGTTTGTCGATGAACGCTTGATGGCTCGCCGCGTCCTGCGTGGAGACGCCGTACACCTCGATGCCTGCCGCTTGAAACTGCGCCCAGGCGTCCTTCACGCCCTTGGCTTCCACCGTGCAGCCCGGTGTGTCGTCCTTTGGATAGAAATAGACGAGCACGAGCTTGTCTTTCAGAGACGCGAGCTCGACCTTCTTGCCGTCTTGCAAGCTCATCGCGACGGCCGGTGCGGCGTCGCCGGGCTTCAGGCCGTCGGCTGCAGCAGGCGCCGCAGCAGCGGACGAACCAGAAGCGGAGGAGGCAGAAGCCGACGCGGAAGAGTGCGCCTCGCCGCCACAAGAGGTCGCAAGAACGAAGAGACTCAAGAGGGCGATACGCAACATCGCCGGCAAGATCTCACCGTGGTCACAGAAGCGCAAGCTGCCGACTGCGGCATCTCGCCCCAAGATCTTCGTAGCGTTCGTTGCCTTCGAAAAATATCTGTCGTCAAGCCGGTACAGGCCGCAGCACGACCACCGAGTAGCCGATGGCCGGGCCTGTGCCGACGTTGGCGTAGCCGTGCTTCTGATCGCCGCGGAACACGACAACGTCGCCGGCTGCCAACACGAAGCGCTCACCAGAAGCCGAAAGCTCCATCGTGCCGCGCTCGCAGGCGAGATACTCACGTGTGCCGGGCGAGTGTGGAGTGCCTGTCATGCGCACGTTGGGGGCGAGCTCGAAACGCTCGAGCACCATGTTGGGCACCTTGTGCGGGAGCAGCGATCGAATGATGGCGCCCTGCTTCTCGCGCTCTGCCAGCGATGCTTTCGGGTAGTGCCGCGCTGCGGGTGAAGGTCGCATCAACAGCTCCTCGAAGGGCACGCTGAGCGCGCTCGCCACGCGATGCAGCACGGCCAGCGTGGGGTTCGCTGAGCCCGACTCGAGGTTGGCCCAGGTCGCGCGCGGCAAACCCGAGAGCTTCGCCATTTGTTGCTGTGTCAGAGCGCGTGCCTCGCGCAGACCGCGAATCGCCTGTGCCAAGCGACTCGAGAGCTCCTCTTGGGTGACGTCGTCCATTGGTCCAGCATTCTGCCGATGCGTTGGCAGGCTGGCCAGCCGAATGGCGCGCTCCAGCAGCTGGTGATGAGTCGGGCTACCTGTTGCACGAGCTCGGCGACTCGATCTCGTCTTCGCTCATGCGAGAGAGAGCCGCGCGAAGGCCGCTTGAAGGGGTGACAAGCTGCCCCTGATCAGGCGAAACTCCCCGCGTGAAAGGGCCCGACGATCCGGATCGAACAGTGCCGGCACCGCCGCCGGATTTCGATCGCACAGCGCCCTCGCCGCCGCCGACGCACGAGCCGCCTCGTGCCCAGAGCTCGCCGTTCGGTCCTGGTTTTCCAGCGATCCCAGCGATTCCATCGATGCCGTCGGGGCGTCCAGCAGTGTCGATCGACGACGCTGCCACATTGGACCCCGCCACCAGGAAGGTGGTGCCCGCCGACAACAAGCCGCCGTCGACGTTCCAAGAGCTGCGCGAGATCCTGAAGGAGTTCGTAAAGCGGAACGAAAAGTGGATCTGGTGGCTGCACACCGTCTACGCGCTCAGCCTGGGCGCTTTCGTTGCGACCTTCGCGTCCAAGGGCTTCGAGCAAGCGCGCATGTTGACGATCTCGCTCACGGGCGCGTGGCTACTGGTCGTGTTCTTCTTTCGATCGTTCGGCACCGGCGCGCAGCAAGACTTCATGACCGCGTGGCCCGCTGCGCGAAGGCGCTTCTTCATCATGAGCTACCTGATGAAGAACTTGTTTCAAGGGATGCTCTTTTACCTGCTGCCCTTCTACTGGAAGAGCTCGAGCTACGACGCGAGGACGTTCACCGTGTTCGGGTTTCTGGCGGCCTGCGCCATTCTCTCGACGCTCGATCTGGTGTTCGACAGGATGCTGCTGCGCTTCAAGCTCGTGGCCAGCGCCTTCTTCGGCATCACGCTGTTCGGCTGCGCCAACTTGGTGATTCCGGCGCTGCTACCGAACACGCCTGCGCTTGCTGTGTATCTCGTCTCTGCGGCGCTCAGCTTCGTCACCTTCGTGCTGTTTCACGTACCGCTCGCGACACTTCGTCGACCGCTCGTGGCCGCGCTGATCGCTTCGGCCATCGGTCTGGGTGTGCTGGGCGCCTATTCGGCGCGCGCCGCGATGCCGCCGGTCCCGCTGGTATTGAAGGCGGGCGGCGTCGGGCCCACGCTGCTCGAAGACGGCTCGCTGCCTGTCGAGGTGCGTGCGTTGCGCGCGCACAACCTCGTCGACCTCTACGCCGTCACCGACATCTCGGTGGTCGGCAAAGGCGAGCGCTTCAAGCACGTCTGGCGGCGCGACAAGAAGGTGCTCAGCCACGAAACGGCGAACACGGCACCTGCCGATGAGCGCGGCGTCGTTCGGGTAGCCTCGAAGCTACCGTCGAGCGCGCTGCCTTCTGATCCAGGGGGGCACTACACCGTCGACGTGGTCACCGAGGGTGACCAAATCGTCGGGCGGCTGGTGTTCGATATTCGGCCGTGAGCTGTCTGCCGGTGACGCTGGAGCGCTGCGGCGTCGTCAGCGGACAGCTTGTCAGCCGACGGGCGCGTCCTGCGGCGGGTCTTCCGGTGGGCGCTCGCGGGCGAGCTCGACCGTCACGGCGGCTTTGCCGGCGATCGTCGAGCCATTCAGTTGGCCGGCGGCGCGCGTTGCTTCTTCGCGGCGCACCGCCACGAAGGCGTGACGGTCGCGAACGCGGATGCGTCGGACGTTGTCCTTGTTGACGCCGGCGACCTCGACCAGGACGCGCAGCAGATCTTGAGCACGAACGCCGTCGCGGCGGCCGACACCCATGAACAACTCCACATACGAGCCGTCGTCGTCGAGCTGGAGCGGCGCGGTCACCGGTGCGCTCACTGGCACGACCGGCAGCGCTGCGTCGCGCTGCCGCGGCAGAAGCGGCTCGTCGTCGCCGGCTTCGGCGGGCGGTGACCACGAAGCGAAGTCGCGTACAGGGCTGTTTGGGCCGATCGGGCCTGGCTGTGTTCGTCGACCGCCTTCCGGCACGCTGCGCCGGCGATCCCGATCGCGACCGCCCTGCGGACGATCGCCGCGCGGTTGCGGCCGCACCAAAGTCTCCGCAGGGTCGTTCACGGAGGCAGGGTCGTTCACGGAGGCAGGGTCGTTCACGGAGGCAGGGGCGCCGTCGACGCGTGCCTGCGAAGCAATTCCTTGCGACGCCAAACCAGTCGGCGATGCAGAGCGAGCGGGGCGCGGTCGATCGTCCCGCGGCCGATCATCGCGCGGTCGCTCTCGCTGTCGATCGCGGTAACCCTCGGTCTGCAGAGGCGCGTCGACCACATGGGGCGGCGACAGAGCGGCGGAGGCCTCTCTGGTCGGCGCGCCTTGTGAGATCGACGTGGCGAGCTCACCGCCGGCTTGCGCTGGTGCTTGCGTGAACGCCTGCTGCTCGACGCTGCGCGCCGCGGCGCTCGTGTGCATGCCGGAGGCTGTGGGCGAAGAAGGCTGGCTGATCGCGTGATGGTTGCCCGGCCCGTTGCTCGTTTGATCTGGTGCCGCCTTGTGATCGAGAACCGCCTTTTGATCGGGTAAAGACAGCGTGCTGAGCTCGCTGGGCGGAACGGGAAGGGGAGTGCGCACGTCGCCGCGTCCCTGGTCGCCACGCTTGAACGACGCGCGCCGGGGTGATTGTCGGCGCGCGTGGCTGGCGTCTACTTGGGCGGTCGGTCGCACGCCCAGGTACTCCCGGAGCAGACCGGCCAGGATGCCTTCGATCTGATCGTGGGTGAGAAAGCGACGCGCGAGCGCTCGATCGTCCTCGTGGGTGCCCTTCGGTAACAGTGCCTCGGCGAGCATGCCGACGAGATCTGCTTCGGCGCGTGTCTTCAGCTCGCTCTTGCTGGGGACGATGCGCTCGACCGGACGAATCTTGTAGGTGAGGCGCAGCAAGTACAGCGCGCCGATGTTTTGCGGCATCACCAACGAAATGGCGGTCCCCGTGCGACCCGCGCGCCCGGTGCGACCGGTGCGATGGACGTAGGTCTCCGCGTCCATCGGGAAGTCGAAGTTGATGACGTGGGTGAGGTGCGAGAGATCGATGCCGCGGGCAGCCACGTCGGTGGCCACCAAGAAGCGCAGCTTGCCTGCGCGTGTTGCAGCCATCACGCGCTCGCGATCCGACTGGGCGAGGTCGCCGTTCAGCCAGTCGGCGTCGTAGCCGCGCAGCTGCAACGCGCCGGCGACGGCTTCTGTCTGATCTTTGGTGTTGCAGAACACCAGCGCGCTTTCGGGATTCTCCGTCTCGAGGATACTGACCAGCGCGCCGATCTTGTCACCGGTCACCAAGTAAGTGAGGTGCTCGATCGACAGCGCACCAATGTGGTCGCCTGACAGCGTCACGAACTCCGGCTCTTTCAAGCGGGAGCGCGCGATGCGCTCGATATCTGGCGGCACCGTCGCTGAAAAGAGCAACGTCTGGCGCGAAGGGGGCAGCGTATCGACGATGGCTGTCAGCTCGCGCTCGAAGCCCATCGACAGCATTTCGTCGGCCTCGTCGAGCACCAACAACCGCACGCCCGAGGGGTCGAGCGTGCGCCTGCGCAAATGATCGAGCACTCGGCCTGGCGTGCCGACGACGACTTGGGCGCCTCCCGCCAAGGCAGCGATCTGACGGTCCATCGGAGCGCCGCCATAGATCGACGTGATCTTCACGCCCTTGTACTGACCGAGCTTCTCGATCTCGGCCGAGACTTGCAGCGCGAGCTCGCGCGTGGGCGTCAGCACCAGCGCCTGCACACCCTCGTTCGAGCGCTTCACGATGCGGTCGACGATTGGGAGGCCAAAGCTTGTGGTCTTGCCAGTGCCAGTTCGGGCTTGCACCACGGCGTCTTGGCCGCGCGTCACAGGCTCCCAGACGGCCAGCTGTACTGGCGTCGGGTGCACGTACCCCATCTCGGCGAGGGCCCTTCGAACCTCGTCCGACAGCGGCAATGCGTCGAAGGTAGGGGCCGGGGGCGCAGGGGTTTCGGGAAGCGCGCTTTCGTCGTTTGTCTGGGGGTCGTTCACGTTTCGTCCAATTCGAGCGGAGTCAGGGGCGGTCTCCGCCGGACATGCGCGCGTTCGTATGTTTCGCCACGTCTGCGGCAACTTGCCGCCGAAGTGCCGCCAGGCTCGCAGCCTCGCGGCGTACCGCGTGCTCCTCCGCATAGCGGAGCCGCTCCAGGGCGTCGAGACTGCGGCGTTGGTCGGTAGAGGCGCAGTTGGCGCGACTGCCCTCGATTCGAGCCCATTCTGGGTCGAGCGCCGCCCGGAAGCGAGCGAGCGCCGTGTCCTGGTCCAAGTTTGCCTCGCCCGCAGAGCGAGCCCGTTCGAGGGCGGAGAACAACTCGACCTGCGCCTGCTCGCAGCTGGTGCCGCTCGGCACGACCACGGGAAAGTGAATTTGCCGAGTGATTTGGCCGGCTTGCGTCACGGTGAACAGGCCCACCATCGAGAGAAACGCGATCGTCGCCCACCGGCGACCCCGCCGCACGACCTCCGGAGGGACACCATCGGACTGGCTGAGCGCAGGCTGTCGCGCCCTTTGCGAGTCACCAACGCGTCGATCGGAGGCGATTTTCGACGCGTCTGCCGAGCCTTTTGATGGATCCGGGGGTGCGCCTATCACCGGGCGTGGCTCTTACCACGGGAGTGACCGAGCTTCCCGAAGCATCTGGTAAAAGCCTAACCCGTGGCATCGCGGTGGCTCAATCCGAAGAGAACCCTCCGGCCCTTGGGCCTGGCGCTCGTTGTGAGCTTTGCGGGCTCGGCGCCGCGCGAAGCGCTGGCCGACCCGATCGAGACCAACAACTACAGCATCGATCTGTTCCAAGGTCCGCTCTTGTCTCCCATCCGGCAGATGGCACTGGGGGGCGCGATCGCCGGGTATGGGGAGAGCATCGCCGGGTTGGTCTCCAACGCTGCGACGCCGTCGGTTCGCGACGCCTCGTCGCTGCGGCACATCAACTTCGATTTTCGCGCTTCGTTCTCTTTCCCCATCCAGTTGTTCGGGAAGAGCAGCAACGACCTCGACAACAGCGGAGACCTCGAGGACGACACCTCCGACTTCATCTTCCTGTCGGCCGGCGGCATGCTGCAGATCGGTTCGTTCGGCGCAGGCCTGCTCAGCGACTTGCAACGCTTCAGTCTGGAAGACGAGGGTGGCGAGACGACCGGCATCACGATCGGGCGCTACCGCGCGCTCGTCGGGACATCCTTCGTGAGAGGCGGACTGGCAATCGGTGCTGGCGCGCGCGCGCTCAGCATGACCCTCGACACGCCGGACGCCGACCTCGCCTACGCTGGCGCCGCGCCCGAGATCGGCGTGTTGGTGCGTCCGCGCACCGTCCCATTTCGCTTCGGCGCGACCTACCGTTTCGCTGTGCTCGCGCAGCCGCTCGAGGACCCAGATGCAAACGGTACGGGCCCTGCGCGCGCAGGGCCGTTGGTGTTGCCGCAGCAGGTCGTGCAACCGTGGGAGCTGGAGACGGGCATTGCGTTCCAAATCGGTCCGCGCCCCCTCAACGTGCCCTTCGACGACCCGGAAGATCGCGATGACGGGGCAGAGAAGCAAGTCGCCGCCGCGCGCAGGCAACGCGCCTCGGAGCGTCACAGGATCTTGATGCAGACACCGGATGCGACACGTCGAGCGGCGGAGATTGCGCTGGACGAGCGTGAGGCAGAGCTCGTGGCGCTCGAAGACCGCTGGCTTGGCGCCGAGCATCAATGGTGGATCGAGCGTGCAGACGATGCCTTTTCAGAGCTGCCGCGCGAGCGCCTGTTGGTGCTCGTCTCGGTGCTCGCGAGCGGGCCCACCCCCAACGGCGTCGGGCTGGAGGGCTTTCTGGATCAGGGCGTGCCCGGCCAGACGAAGTTTCAGCAGATCGGCAGCTCTGGCGCGGCCACGAATTTCTCGCCTCGCTTCGGCATCGAAGCCGAGCCTCTCATCGGTCGCCTGGTGCTGCGCACTGGCAGCTACTACGAGCCGAGTCGTTTTGGTGGCGTCGGCCGCGCCCACTTCACGTTCGGCTCGGAGCTGCGCCTGTTCTCGACCGACATCTTCGGCCTGCTCGAAGAGCTGCCCTACGCCGTCGAGCTCGGGATGGATCTGGCGCCGCGTTACGAGAGCCTCAGCGCCAGCATCACTGTTTTCCGTTGAGCTCGGTGCTGGTTCAGCGCGGCGCTTTTCCGGCCAGCTCACTCTTTGCACGTGTCGTCGCACGAGCGACCTCGCCGATGCCGACATTCGCGTGCCAAAAAGGATACGGGCAGGCCGCGCGCCAGGCTATAGCCAGCTGATGTCGCTCATCCTCACCGCGGTCGGCCTCGACCGCCCCGGCTTGGTCGCCGACCTCACGCAGCATGTCCACGCCGCAGGCGCGAGCCTCGCGGACAGCCGGATGGTCAACCTGCGCGGCCACTTCGCGTTGCTCGCGCTGGTCGAAGGCGCGCCGGACGCGCTTTCGAAGCTGCGCACCACGCTGGCCTCCGAAGCCCAAGCGATCGGCTTGCGCATCGAGTTCGACGAAGCGAAAGAGACCGCGAAACCGGCGATGGGCGGGGTGCCCTATCGGCTGAAGACCTATTCGATGGACCAACCCGGCATCGTGGCTCGCCTGACCGAGTTGCTCCGCCGGCACGAGGTGAACGTCGAGGAGCTCGAGACTCGGGTCGAGTCGGCGCCCTTTGCCGGCACGCCGCTGTTCTTGCTCGAAGCGGTGGTCACCCTGCCAAAAGGCAAGAGTTTGCGAGCGCTTCGCGACGACCTTCATGCATTGGGCGATGCCATGGGCTGCGATGTCGACATCGACCCGGCCTGACGTTTCAAGAAAACTTCCACAAAGGGAGAGCGTCGAACGATTCGCGTAGTACGCTTTTGGCCCCGAAGGAGAACGCCGATGACCGCACGCTCCCAGATCGAGAAGCTCACCAACACCTGGTACGGCTACCACGCGTTCATGGGCATCGTCAGCCTGGTGCTCGGCTTGACGACCTCCGTGGCTGGTGGCCTGTCGTCGCTGTTCGATCTCAGCCTGCTCGGGGTCGTCGGCAGCGGTGTGTTCGGGGTCGTGTCGATCGTGATGTCGATCGGGTGGCTTGTCCTGACGCTCGCGCTGACGGCTTTCTTTGGCCATCGCCTGCTGAACAAGTCCTCGTTCTGGCGGCTGTTCTTGATGCTCTTCAGCGGCCTGTTCATGTTCTTCGGCGTCTTCGGTGTGCTCTCCGGCGCGTGGGCATTCTTGCATCAGTGGTCACTCGTGAATCTGCTCACGATGGCCGGGTCTGCCTTGAATGTGTGGATGCTGTTGAGCTCGTGGCGTGTCCTCGCCAGCAGCGAGGTGAAGACGTACTGCAGCTGATATCGCGAGTGCCGTGATGTGTTCGACGCTGCGTGAACTCACGAAGCGTCGTTTGCTTTGTCACACCCGCGCGCGATCAGTTCATCTCTTTGGCGCTGAGCTCTTTTTGCTCCGGCTCGAGGAACGTCGCCGTGATTTCGCGCTCCAACGCAGACACGATCTCCGGCTCGACCTGACTGAGCTGACTGGCCTGACGGCTGACGTTGAGCGCGTAGATGAACACGCGACCTGCGCGCGAGGGTGCGCGGCGCGCGCCGAGCAAATCGGGAGCGAGCAGGTCAGCATCGTCTTCGTCCCCCTCGAAGCCGTCGAGGATGACGAGCGCACGCGGGTCGACACCTTCTGCCACGAGCTCGACGCCAGGTACGTCCGAGATGAACACGTCGGCGCCGCCGACGTATTTGTGAAGCAGGGGATTGAGCGCCTCGAAGGCAGCGGCGGCAGCGTGCTCCCACTGCTCGCGGGGAGGTGACCACGGCGGCACACCGATCGTCAGGTCGAGCTCGCGTGCACGTAAGAAGGAGACGGTGGCGCCACGGGTGTCGCCCTGCTCGTCGCGGATGAGCCCGAGGTAGTAGTGCGCCTCGGGGTGTCGGGGATCTTTGTCGGCGGCGTTCTCGACCAAGGCGCGCGCGCGGTCGACGTTGCCCATCTCGTAGAGGGCGCGACCAACGAGAAACAGGTGACTCGGGTTCTCGTAGGGGCCTTCAGGCACTTGTTCGAGGACCTTCTTCGCCTCCTCGCGATCGCCCTTGCCCATCAGCGCGTCGAACTTGAGCAAGAGGGCATCGATGACTTCTTCGTCGACCTCGGCGAGGTCGAGCGCCTGATCGCACATCCGAATCGCTTGCTCGAAATCACCGAGCGGCGAGATGAACACCTCGGCTGCGTTCAGCATCGCCTCGAGGTAGGTCTCGTCGAGCGCGATCGCTTGCTGGTAAGCCTCGATCGCCTCTTCGCCTTCGCCTTCCATCGCCGCGACGAAGCCGAGCAAGTTGTGAGCTTCAGGCGAGGCAGGGTCGAGCTCGAGCGCACGCCTTGCCGACGCTGCTGCTCCTCGAGTATCGCCCTTCTGGACGAGCTCCCACCCGCGGTCGAGATGCGCAGAGAACTGGTCCATCTAGCGGCAGACGTTTAGTCGATGGGGAGAATGCGTCAAGCACCGCCATCGAGCGCTACTCGTGGATGACGATCATGCTGCCGGGGCGATCAGCGGTCCCGAACGCAGCATGCCAGCCGCGCGGCACGATGGGATCGATGAAGTTCCACACGATCTTGGCGTCGCTCGGGGCGAGATTCACGCACCCGTGGCTCATCTCGCGGCCGAAATTGTTGTGCCAGAAGGCGGCGTGAAGCGCGTACGAGCCTTTGAAATAGGCTACGTATGGGACGTCTTCGATGGAGTAGGGCAGGTCACCGGAGGCGCCGTCGCCATCCATCGTGACCGCCACGTGTTTCTCGCGGACGCGCCACGCACCAGTGGGTGTCGCGTGGTTCTTCTTCTTGTCGCGCGACTTTTTTCCTGGCGAGATCAGCGCCGCGAACACGGGTTTGTCGCCCTGAAACAGCACGAGGGTCTTTTTCTCCAGGTTCACGTCGACCCACTTTTCGTTTTCGCCCACGTCTTTCGGGCGCGGATTGGGAGCGGTGATGGTGCCTTGCGCGGCTTTGACCCAAGAGCCGTCCAGCGCCTCGCGATAGAGCGTCTCCGAGAGCTCCATCGTCTTGCCGTTCAGCGAGACCGCGGCGAAGCGGGCGAGCTTGCCCTTCACTTTCATCGACTTCTTGTCGCCGGAGAGCTCGAAGCGTTGCGCTTTCTCGCCGAGGGCGAAGAACACTTCTTTGGCGCCTTCGGGCCAGTCGACGCCCTTCGTCTCAGGCGCCTTGTTCATCCACATCCGATCCGTCGGCGTCAGCAAGCCGCTCGTCGTGCGGTAAAAGGTGCGGTCGTTCCACGCCAGCGTCTTGTCGACGGCGACGTAGAAGCCCTTCACCATCCGCTTCGATAGGTTGCCTTCGGCGTCCTTCTCCAGGTCGGAGAGTGAGACGGTCGGCTTCTTTTCGTCGGTTTGCCACCACGCTTTGGGCGGCTCTGGCGCCGCTGTCTCGCCCGGCTCGAGCGCGCCGGTGTCGAGCTGTGCAACCGCTGCCACGGCAGCTTTCGCGTCTGCGGTGTCGCTGCTGGGGACGTTTCCGTCCGCGTCGTCCGGCGCGTGCTTGGCGCTCTTGCCGTCGGCACTGTCGTCCGGCGCGTGCTTGCCGCTCTTCTCGCCGAGATCGGCCGGCTTGTCGGCTGACTGCGCGCTGTCTGCGGCGAGCGCTTCTTGCTTCGCTTTCTCCTTCTCTTCCTGCTTCTTCTTCTCTTTCTCGAGCAGGTGAGGCTCGACCTTGCGCATCTCGTCGCGCGTCGGTAGCGAGCGGTACATGGGCGTGCCGTGAAAGCGGTTGTATGCGTATTGATAGGGCGTAATCGCCGCGAGATCAGGCTGGCGCACGCCGAGCTTCACGCGATCGTTGTTCAGATCGAGGGTCGAATACTTGCCGCAGACGTAGCCGCCGTCGACGAGCTTGTACCAGCCCTGCTTGCAATTGCCCTTCTTGATGGGCATCGCTTCGGCGGGCACTCTTCCCCCCTGGCGGATGTAGCCGAGGCGCTCGTCACCAAAGCGAGGCTCGGGGTAGATCGGCGTCTGAAACGCCATCGCACCGAGGTAGGGACCCGTGTAGGGCGCGTCGACCGGGGCAGTTGTCGCTGCAGCGGAGGGAGGCTTGTCGCTGGTGGGCGCGGCGGTGACAGCCGTTGCGTGGGCGGCCGTTTCGGTTCCGCCCGGGCTCGGGTTGTTGTCGACCGCGCTGACGCGCGAGACGGGCTGGCTTTCGGTGCCTTCGTCGGAGCCACCCAGGCCGGAGCAGCCGACAGCGACGGCGATTCCTCCGCCGAGCATGGCGCTCAGCACGAACGCAACTGTGGCCGCCCTCGGGATTCGTTCCGAGGTTTTGGCACGTGGCTCGTCTGATGTTGGTGCGGGTCGCCTTCGTTGCGTCATGGTCGGAAGAAGCGCCTCTGGTCTACTACTCGCGGGCCCGATGTCGATCCAGTTTTGGGTTCGAGGCGGGGGGGGTGGGCGTGCCGGCAACCAACTTGCATGCCAACGTGCGCCTGCGCCGTGTGAAATCGAAGATCTGCGGGCAAATGCGACGCGCAGAAGGCTCTACGACTGCAGGCGAGCAACCCGCTCATGAAAAGGCGTGGCAGAATGCACGCTCAGGTGTCCACTTGGTGCCACAGTGCCTAACGCGCTAGCGCTCGGGCCGAGGCCTTTTCGGCCCTGGTGGCAGCGGGGCGTGTGGGGCCGCATCCTCGCGAGCGAGCGCCGGCTGATCGTCTGCGTCTTGATTGCGATGGTGCTGCACCTCCCTGCGATGCCGTTCTCGCGGATGTTTGCTGCGCTCTTCGACAAGGACGACGAGACGGAGGAGGAGGGCGATGCCATCGCGCCGATCGAGCTCGACCTCGATGAGGCGCAGAACGAGGCGCCCGAAAAACTGCGGGTGCCTCCGCCGCCGCCCAACCCGCCACCGTCCCCAGAAGAGGGACCGAGCGAGAAGGCTGTGCCGCCCGACGCAGGCCCACCGGACGCGCCCCCCGACGCTCCACCCGATGCGCCGAAGGACGCCGATCCGGAAAAGCCTGACGCGGAGCAGCCCAAGCCCAAGGTAGCTGAGCCGATCGATCGAGTCCCGATCGTTCGCACGCTCACGAAGAATCCCAACAATGTGCAGATCATTTTGGTCGGGGCCCGTCTCCGCGCCCATCCCATCGGCGTGAAGATGGGCCCGCTGCTCGCGATGAACCCGCAATGGAAGAGCTTCTTCGAGGGCACGGGCATCGATCCGATTCAAGACATCGACTTGATGGTTCTCACGGGCCCGATGATGCGCGTGAGCGGCCAAGTCGTGGCTTACATGCAATTTTCTGGCGACATGGGGAAGGTCGACAAGGCGGTCGGCATGCTGCTCGACAAGAGCGAACCGAAGGGGGAGTGGCTCCCCAATATGCCGATGAGAGCAGCGCGCGGCATGGCCGACGTGAACGAGCGATTGTTTGCGCTGAGCCCGACCGAGAAGATGCTGGCCGTGCTGCCTTCGCCTTACCCGTCGCGGAAAGAACAGCGAGGCCTCAAGAAGAAGAAGGAGCTCGAAGCCGCCTTGCAAGAGGCGGATGCCAAAACGAAACTGCAGCTCGACAACTTCAAGAAAGCCAAGTCGAAGGACTTCTCGAAGGAGGCGTTCGCAGTCGAAGCCACGATGATTCAGCCGTGGAAGCTCTTCGGGAAAGACGGCACCGTCGAGGTTCCCATCATGGGCGAGGTCGAGGTCGTCCCCAAGACGATCAAGCAGGCGCGCCTCTCGGTGGTGCTCGAAGGCGGTGGCGCGAAGGTGACGCTGACCTTCATCTCAGCCGACGAGAAGCAGGCGGTCGAAGACGCAAAGGCGCTCGGCAGCATCTGGCCCTTTGCCAAGATGGGCGCAAAAGCCAAGTTCGGCATCGACTTGCCCGACCTCACGTTCGAAGTGAAGGGCAACGTCATCACCGGAAAGATCGACGTGAGCGAAGCGTTTCTCGATGCCGCGTTCAAGCTCGGTGAAAAATTGACAGACGAAGCGCGCAAAAAAGAAGAGGCGCGAAAGAAGCGCTGACTCGGTTCGCTGTAGCCAGCTTTCGAGCATAGCGTTAAGACCGGCCGGCACGAAAATGGCGCTGGAAACCGACCGTTCCGCCCGAGCGATCCTCGATGAGCTCTCGTCGCACCCGCACGGTGATGATCTGGCGCGTCTGGTTCATACGCTTGCGGTCAGCGCCTTCGACGAGCGCCGTGCGACGCTCGATGAAGGGGTTGAAGACGCGGCCTCCCGGCTGGGTGTAGACGAGGTCGGCGCCGAGACATCCTTCGGCAACGTGCTGCGTGCGCTCGGCAAGGGCGCGCGCGTTTCTGGGCCGGAACGGGTGCTGCTCGGGGCGCTGATCGCACGCGGCGTCGCGCTTGTGCCCCCTGTTTCCCCGGAGGCCGAGCGCCGCGTTGCCGAGACCCTCGCGTGGACCAGCGCGCATACGGTGGCCGACCCGCTCTCCGCGCTGGAGGACGCGCTGACCGCGAAAGGCGCGCCAGCATTGGGTGGCGCTGCCGCGCTCGGGCTCCTCAGCGCGCTCGCCGACCTGGTCCGAAACCACGACACAGGTGAGGCCGGAGCAATCGATCGCGCGGCTGCGCTGCTTGCGGCGCTGACTGTCGCGCGCGGCCGCAGCGAAGGAGCCGCCGATATTCGAGCACGCCTCGGGCAGAGCCTGAAAGATCCCCTGTTGAAGCGCTCGCTCGCGGAAGAATCAGCGCCCACGCAGGCGCCCAGCGCGACGTTCAGCGCTGAAGAGGCCCCGTTGCCGCGTTCCTGGGCGTTCACCATCTTGCTCACCGTCACCTTCATTCTGCCGTTCGTCGCCGCCATCAAGTTGTTCGCTCGCTACGCGCTGAGGCTGCGTCACCCCGCCGAAGTGGCCTTCTCCAAAGAGGGTGTACGCGTGCGGACGCGGCTCGAAATCTTGGGCAAGACCCTGCGCCAGCGGGAGGTCTTCATCGCCGCCAGCGGCATCTCTCGCGCTGCGCGCGAGATCCGATTTCCCCGTTTGCCGACGTATGCCGGCATCGTCAGCTTGCTGATCGGCAGCTACCTCGGGCTACATTTGGTGCTCGATGGCTTCAAAGGTCGCTCGCCTGAGCTCCTAGGGCTGGGCGTCGCCATTTTGATCGCGGCGTTGGCGATCGATTACGCGCTGACACTGCTGCCATCGAGAACGCCGGACCGCTGCCGCATCCTGCTCGAGCCCCGGCGCGGACCTGCCGTTGCGCTCGCCGGCGTCGACCGAGCGCGGGCCGACGAAGCGCTGCGTGTCTGGCTGCCGTAGGTCTCTCGCCGCGTTTCTTGGCCCGCTCGCCAGCGGCCCGATATTGGCGAAGCATGACGAAGCAGGAGCTTGTGACCGAGCTGCGTGGTGCCTTGCGCGAAATGCTCACGCTGCGCAATCAGGGCTCCACGTTCCCGAAGCTCTGCCGAGCGCAGGGCTTCGTCGATGGCTTCATGTCGGCCATCTTGAGCGCGAACCTCGCCAGTCAAGCCGAGCTGCTCAGCATCGTGGCCGAAGAGCGCACCAGGCTGAACGGCCCCGCCACCGAGTCGATCGAGGCTGGCGAGCTCGGCCGCGCGACGGCCTGAGACGAGAGCTCTCGGCTCGGTCTCTGATCCTGCGGAGACCGCTACGGGCTGACGACGGTGACGTCGCCCACGCCCTTTTTCACGCCTTCGACGTCGATGATTTGACGGCCCCAGTGGGCGATCTTGAGGCTGCCGCCGACCAGGATTTGGCGTGAGAAGAAGCCACCGAACACGTCGGATTGCAGGATCTTCACGCTCCAGCCGGTAGCGGAGCCAACGGCGGAGCGCAGCGTGCCGGTTGTCGCGTCTTGGTAGGTGATCTGCACGTCGCCTTGTGCGGTGACAAACACGTTGGCGTCATCTCCGATGACGTGTTGCCCGTCTGCGTTCGGGACGCCGTTCACTGAAAGGCCATCGTCGACCAGCTGGATACCTTCTACCGTGCCGTCGACGACGGTCGCGTACTTGAGCGACTCGTTGTAGCCGTCCACATACGCAAGGTGCCAGGTGCCGTCGTCCGAGATGAACAGCGAGGCGCCAACACCGACGTCGCTGACGGTGCCGTCTGTCTGCGGCCCGCCGTCGACGACGACGCTCTCCCAGGCGTCGGCGCCTTTGGCGGCAATGTTCAGCGTCCCGACGACCCGGTCGTAGTAAGCGACGCCAATGCCGCCACCGGGGATCTCGGCGAGCGCGATGTAGAGACCCGTTGCGACCGGGTACGGCTCGATCTTGGCGTTGGTGAGGAGCACCTGGCACGAGTCCGCGCCGTCGACGGTCACGCAGTCCTCGCCGGTGGCGCAGGTGCCGCACGTGGTGCCCGTGTTGGCGCAGAGACCGACGTCGGCCACGCATTGGGTGCCGCCGCCGCAGAAGCCGCTGCGGCAGGGAGTGTCCTCGCTCACAGCGATATCTTCGAACGTGAAGCCGTTGCCGGTCTGGCGAGCGAGCCTGACCTTCGAACTGATGAAGCCGGCGCCTTCGGAGGGCTCCAGCGTTTGGTACGCGATCACAGCCGTATCGCCGTCGAAAGCGAGCTTTGCGTACTTGCCGACGTCAGCCAGGGGTTCGTCTTGCACGATTGCGATCTCCCAGGCGGTGCCGTTGAATGAGGCGTACTTGAGCGCCTTGTTCGAGCGGTCGTAATAGGCGACTGCTGGCTGGCCATTGGACTGGATCGCGAGGCTCGACCAGATGCCGACGTCGTCACCGGGCTCCGTCTGGCCGCCGCGGAAGCCCTTCAGATTGGCGACCTCGCCGTCAGGCGCGGGAGTCGACGGCACGCCGTCGATGATCTCCCAGGCGACTCGGTCACCATCGAGCTTGCCGACAACCAAGTCGCCGTAGGCCGTGAAGGCCTGGTCGTAGTTGGCTTCGAGGTAGCCCGACACCCACAGCGTGTCACCCGCTGCGGCGGCGCCTGTGTAAGACCCGATCAAGCCCGGTTCGAGGTCGATACACGGGGCTTCGCATTTGTAGTTGGCGAGTGGGTCGACCGGGTCGTCGCAGGAACAGCCACTGAAGGAGCCACCGATGGTCATCACCACGGCGGCGCCGGCCGCTTGTGCGCCACGGCTGCTGCTCAGCAAGCCTCCGACGGACTTCTTCTTGCCGCGGCGGTTCAACCGAAGTCCGAGCAAAGCCACCCCCAGCAGCGCGAGCGGCCACTTGGAAGTGCCCTCGGGTGCAGCAGGGACGACACAGCCGCAGCCGCCGTCGCCAGCGTCGCGCGGCAAACCGCGGATGAGCGCTTGTTGTGCGGTGCCGACGTTGCCGCTCTCGTCTTTCACTTCGACGTCGATCGTTTCGGCGTCGCCTGGGACGTACACCTGCTCGGCAGCGGAGGCAGGCATCCACTCGCTGAACGCACCGTCGTCGAAGCGATAGCGAACCAGCGTGTTGCCTGCGGAGACGATCTCGCGGATGTCGAGCGTCGCCTGGTCGCCCTCGCTGACAGTCGAGACTTTCA
>Ga0163144_10002685_pt1 | contig 40700 bp, 28 predicted proteins | sample OliLak19BULKMAT1_FD_123175 | JGI IMG/M metagenome (GOLD analysis project Ga0163144, IMG submission 123175) | Freshwater microbial mat bacterial communities from Lake Vanda, McMurdo Dry Valleys, Antarctica - Oligotrophic Lake LV.19.BULKMAT1 | ecosystem: Environmental > Aquatic > Freshwater >...
AGCCACCCACGAGATCCCGGCGGCGTCCTGCAAGGCGAAGGCAAATGAGCTGCTGGAACAAGTTGATGGGCACAACGGCAAATTCGACCGCTACACGGTGTCATTCGAGATCAAGGACGTGCCTGCGCTGGGCGGGTTGAAGGTCAAGGACTTCACCGACAAGGCAAGAGTCAACATCAAGGTCGTGGAGGGCTGAGACCAGGGAGAGTAGGCTTCAGCCTACCAAGGATAGCGGGTTTCAACCCGCTGTATGGATCGGTATCAGTGGAATGGGCAAGCTGCTGCGGGTTAAAACCCGCGCCCCTTGGTAGGCTTAAGCCTACTCTCCATTTTCCCCTCGCTCATCCTGCAGCTTAATTCCGAGTCAGCACAAGCAACAGAGACTTCCAGCCGGGCTTGTTCCGGTTACCGAAGCCTCCGGCCTCGACGAAGAGATAGTCGGTATCGCCGATTTTCCTGATCTGCATCTGCAGCGCCTGGTAGCGGGTGAGATCCATGAGCTTGTCACCGGACCAGACATAGGTTGGATCGCCGGTTTTCCCGCCATCCACAAATGTCATGGATGAAAAGGCAGGGTTGCGGGCTTTGGTTGGCTTATCCGGGTTGAAATCCGCGATCGCGACGACTTCGCCGATGACCTGCCATGATCCCATGATGGCCGGATTCGCAACAAACTTGCCGTCCCAGCGGAACATGCCCTCTTCCTGATCGAGTTCGGCATTTTCCGGATCCTGTTTCGTCTGCCACTCGGAAGACAGCATGGGCACGATGGATGCCGACTCACTCACGAGGTCGTCACCCATAGGCGGCAGTTTCATCTCCTCAAGATGGATGCTCATACGCCCCTGGGGGATTTCCTCAGTCGGCCCTGCGAGAAACTTGTCGTTGTAACGGATGAAGGTTTTCACCGCGATGGTCACCTCACCGTTACGGAAATCATCGAAGAACTCCTTGGTGATGAAGCCACCCTTGGGTTGGTCGATTGATCCGCGGCCTGCACAGGTCTTGCTCTCGACGAGCGGTTCGCCGTTGATGTAGATGATGTGACCGCCGCCGGCTCCGGGATGGTTGCCGTCGTTGACCATGATGCGGTAGCGGTGGCCTTCCTTGATCGGTGGCACCTTGAAGGTTCCGCTTATGAGCAGGACTTCCTTTTCCCAAAGCGTATTGATCTTGGTGGCGGCGAAACAACTGGGGCCGACACAGGCTTCGGTGCATTTCATGAAGGGACTGTCGGGGATTTTCCCGTTGTATTGGCCGAAGGGGCTCTTCGCTGTTTTCCAACCGGCCTTGGCCGCATCGAAGCCCGGTGCCTGCCAGTTTTCCATCCCGGCGGGCATGGTCACCTCGCGGTAGCGGTTGATGACGCTATCCCATGGCACCTGTTCTGCGGGGATGGGATCGAAGGTATGGTAGTCATACTCCGCATTGCGGAGATCGAGATACATCTTCCACCCGTAGTCGTCCTGTCCGGCGCGGGAATAGAGTCCAGCCAATTGGTCCACCACGTCTCCGGCGCCACCCGGCCGCTCGGACTGCGTTTCGCCTGCCGCCAGTGCACGCAGTTTCATCCGGTTCTTACCGACAAATTCGGGAACGAGCTTGCGAAGAATGATAGGCGGCAAAGCGGCCATGAGCTTGGGGCCAAATTGCGCGGGATCGGCATTGAGAAACACAGCGGGGTAAGGGAGCGCGTCATCGGGGAAACGCTGGCGGGAAAGCTCATAAAGCACGTCCAAGCCTCCCGGCACATCGCCGAGCGATGCGGCGATGAATCCGAGGTGCGAATCATAGACGGAAGTGATGTCCTGTCCGCCTTCCCAAACCTTCACTCCATCGTAGTGGCCGAAGGTTTCACCGAGCGTTTCGATGGCAAGCTTCCGCGCTTCCGGCCCTGCCGAGGCAAGGTTCGCGCGGATCGCATTCAAGGGGCCGCCGGTGGTGCTGTAGCGAACGCAGGTGCGGAGGAAATCGCCGACCGCAGGCAGGACCTTTGCGTAGCAGCGATCGTCAACGATCACTTTTGCGAGAGCATTGAGCGCTCCGTTCTGAAGCCATTGCTCCTGATGCTTGAGGTAGGGCCGCAGCAAATCGACGTGCGGTGCGATCATGTCGGCGGTGCCTTTCCCAACAACGGATAGGGCGGCATCCTTGATAAACCATGATTCGTCAGGATTCTTGAGACTTTCGATGGCGATGGCAAACAGGGCGGGTGCCCATTCGGCGGTCGGGTCGAACTGCTCGGCGATGGCGCGCAGTCCGGCGTTTCGGATTCTCGGATCCTCGGAGCGGGCGAATTCCTCGACCAGGGCCAGTCGAATTCTCGCACCGGGCTCTTTGAACATGTAGCTGAACTTCAATCCCATTGCCTGGTTCGCAGCCATGCGCCGGACGAGATAATCCTGATGACGGACGAGTTGTCGAAGCTCGTCATCGCTAACATCATCGCCCATCGCCTTGATGCGCCGGATGAGCGGCATGGAGGAATCCTTGGCTAGGGTTTCGGTGGTTAGATCCTGGCGTTTTCCATCCTTGTCGGCCACAGCTTCCAGCGATTGGAACTCATCGTCGGCTGCCGTGCCCCATGGCCGCTCGGGAAGCTTGTAGGGCTTGGAAAATTTTGAGGTGGCGCCGGTGATGCAAAGGGTTTTGCGCGGGATCGTGTAGGTGAGCGCATATCCGGCGCCCCATTGGGTCTTGTCATATCCCGCCCCGCCGAGGATGCCAAACGAACCGTCGAAGCGGCGGGAAAGCTCATAGTTCCATTTCCGGCTGTCCATGAAATCGCGGTATTGAACCGGCCTTTTTTCGGCGAGAAGCCCCATGGCCGAGCTGCGCCAGATTTCGCCGATGCCGCCGCCGGTGTGGCCGTGGAGCATGAAGGTGGTAGTGTAGAAACTCGTCATCGCGGCGGTATCGCGAGCGCGGGCGTAGATCGACTTTTCACCCTCCGGCGCGAGCGATGCGGCGGCTGCCATCGTGAAGGCGAGGATGCCGTTCTTGCCGTTGTCCACGAAGCTGTTCTCCGGCCTGTCGTCTCCATAGGGATTGAGGCCACGCCCTGCGAAGCGGAAGTAATGGACGAGCGTGCGGTGCAGCAGGCTTTCATCGACATCCGCGCCGCAGTCCTTGGCAAGCAGCAGGAAGGTGACAACCCCGGTGCCGGCGGCATTGAGGTGGCCGTTGCCATAGGTGACCTGGGTCACGCCGCCACGACCCGCCCAGCCGTCGAGGTATTCGCCTTTTGCGGCAGCCTCCACCCATTTCTGGATCACTGGCAGAGCCTCCTTGTCGCCGGTGCGCAGGTAGTATTCGCAGAGGCCGATGCCGCCGTAGCCGATATGCCATGCATATTGGGAGGCTTCCTTGCCTATCATGCTGTGAACCCATTCCCTAACAGGCTCGATGTCCTTTTCCTCACCTGTGGAGAGCAGGAACAGCATGCCGATGTTGGCGAAGCCCTTGTCGGAATCCGGTTTGGCGAGGTAGTCGGCGAAGCCCCGCACGATCTTGTCGGACTTCGGGCAATTGAGCGGCCAAGTCTTGCTGTATGCGCCCAGCACCGGGATTTTCACGACAACAGGTTCAGCCTCGCCGGTGATGGCGAGTTTGATGATCCCGTCGGAAGCTTCGGCGGCCTCGATGATACCCCCGAGTTGGATGCGCGGATCGATGTCCTTGAGCGTCTGCCCGTTGATGGATTCGATCACCTGGCCTTTCTTCAGCTTACCTGTCGCTGCAGCAGGAGAGCCTTCCTCGACGTTCATGACCTTCATCACGAAGGCCGGCTGGTGCAGCTCGATGCCAATGCCGACGGGGCCGAAGCGGTTCACGCTGTTCACGGATTTCCCCGGATCCGGAGCGGTGGAGAAAACGGGCGGCTCCTTGTAAAAGGATTCGGCATTCGCAATGGAGGCAACACATGCGGAAACAAGTGTGAACGGGAGAATCAGTCGGTGGATGGGTTTATGGGTCATGGGCGTGTTGATTGGCGGCTGGGACGGCAAGAAGCCTCCAGGCTAACATCATTGGGTCTCGGGACGAGCCGGAACTCAGATTAGCAGTTCCTTGATCGGCCCGGTCTGATCGAGCTTCTTCCGGGACATTTCCAGATCCAAGTCACCGTAGTGCTTGATCGCATTGCCGTGGACATTGAGGAGGGTGGTGTACCAGTTGCTGATGGTCTTATGGCCTTCGGTACCATGGTAGGGAAGGCGGAGGTAGCGGCCAGCCATGTTGAGTTTGCAGTTGTCCCCCGCCAGGACGACGAAGGGAGCCTCGGTGCCAGTGCCGTGATGGGTTTCTCCGCCTTCGGGGAAATACATGATCATGGTGTTGTCGAACATGGTGCCATTGCCTTCCGGCTCAGCCTTAAGACGCTCGACGATGCGCGCCACCTGCTGCACGTGGCCGATGCGGATGTTCTCCCGGATCTTGTCGGCGGGGACGCCACTGTAACTTTCGTTGTGGCCGATCGCATGGATGGAGATCCGGTCGCCTTCGTTTCCGGCGAGCCCCCTGACGGGAGTGGACAGCTCATCGATCGTGTAGGTCACCACGTTGGTCAGCCCGGTGATGAGCGCGGCGATGAGGACTTCGGTCATCGCTTCCTGCTTTTCAGGTGAGCTTGCATTGGGCCCGCCATCGGCATGGATGGTTCCGATCTTCGGGATGTGCTTGGCGATAGAGCCGGACATCTTCGACAATTCCACGTTACGGGACTGGATGGCTTCGATGGATCTGATGTGGCTGCTGAGCTTGATCTTCTCATAGCCCTGCAGGATGCCTGCCTTAAAGGATTCCTCGCTTTCCAGGAAACTGAGCATGCCATTGTCGGAAACGACAGCGCCGGGATTCGTAACGGATTTGAAAAGCTCGTTGTAGGCCGTCTGCGGGTCCGCATAGCAGTAGTTGCGCTGGTGGGCGCCGGATGCCGAGTAGCCGGAAACAATGCCCGTCCTGTACCCGGTGTAGTTTCCTGTCAGGGAAAGTTCGACGTGCCCGAATGGTGAGGGGAAGAGTTTCGCGAGTTCGAAATCGACGGTGGCGCGCTTGATGCCACTGAGCGAATTGCGGTTCGATTTATAGGCGCCCATGATGGATGAGTAAGAGAAATGGCCGTTCTCGCTCATCATGCAGGAAAGACCCTGGAGGATGCTCAGGTTCGCCTTGTGCTTGTCGAGACCCTGCAGCCAAAACGGCAGATCATGGCCGTCCAGGGCAACTTCGAGCGGTTCCTTCTTTTCATCCTTGGCCTTGTCCTGTGCCGAGAAGGTTGGCAGGGCGAGTTCGAGCGGACGCTCGCCGTTGGATTTGCGGATGAACACGAACCGCTTTGGAAAGCCGCTGACCGCGGGGGTTCCGGCAAAGGCTCCGAGCGAAGGGGTGAGCGACAGTGCGCCTGCGCCAAGGGCGGAGGCTTTGAGGAAATCTCTTCTGGTTTTCATGCTCTCAGTTGGTGGTGGATTTGCGGTAGATGAAGGAATCGGATGTTAGAAGCGAGACGATGACAGCGTCAAAGCTGCCGCCGCTTTTGACGTAGGCTTGGTCGGCGTCGATGAGCGTCTGCGAGTCCGAGAGGAATTCGTTGCGGCCCATGAAGTAGCGGAAGGCGTGGCGGATGATGGACTGGCGCACCTTGGCGGATTTTCCGAGGCGTTCGGACAGGTCGATTGCGTCCTTGAGATCACCGTCGAGGTTCGTGTCGCCGGTGCCTTCGAGGTGGCCTGTGGCATCCACCGGAAGGGTCTTGTAGATGTCCCTCAGATCCGCTTGCGGCGTACCTTTGTCCGGCATCTTCTGGAGCAGGTTGTCGGGATGTTCAAGGGACTCCTCGGTGCGGAAGCGGCCGAAGTCATCGTACATCTCGAAGGTGTTGCCCAAGGGGTTCATCCTCTCATGGCAGGTCCAGCAGTATGGGTCTTCGGTTTTTCCCGCGAGGCGGTTGCGCAAGGTCTTGTGGTGATCCTCCGGGATCACCGCGTCCACGGTGACGGGGACATCGGGAACGTTGCCGGCCAGCAATTTCTCCCTCACCCATTTGCCGCGCCGCACCGGATCGGTCTCCGTGTTTGCGGCAAATGCGATCAGCCAGGCGGGGTGCGTGAGGATGCCCTTCCGGTGTTCCATCTTCGCAGGCTGGTTGCCGGGGTAATCCCAATTCACCAGATCGAGGTTGAAAGTCTTCGCGACCGCCTCGCCGCGCAATTGCTTGCCCGAGCGGGTCATGGCCTCAGTCACGCCATGGGATGGATACGCGGGGAACGGAGCTGCCGCCTTCTGACCTTTGCCTAGCCGCTCGACGTAGCTCTCCATGGATTGCTGGAGAGCCTTGACGGAACTCAGGCGGCCTTTGTCGGAGCCGATCGTATCCACATTCACGTTCCTGACAGGAACTTCCTTGAGGAAAGGTATGTGGACCTTGAGATCATCGGCTTCGAAGTTCTGCCAGTCCTTGTCCTTGAAATACTCGTAGATCTTCCTGATGTTCTGCGTTGAGGTGGTCATCGCCTCGTTGTTGCCGGAGTGGTAAACGTAAAAATCCTCCGTGGTGAGAAGCTTTTCGAAGACGTCCTTGTCCCCTTCGAGGATATGCTCGACCAACATGTCAGCCTCGCCGACGAGGCGACCCGTCGCGGTTACGTAATCGCCGCCGAAGCGCTTGTTGTCCTTGAAGATCGGGAGCATGCGGGGATAGCCGAAAAACTCGCGGAAAAAGCGGAGTTTCCTGATCGGGATGTTGGTGAAGCTGTCGGCCAGGCCGCTCTTTTCCACCGCCTCATCGATGAGGTAATACTGATCCCTGACCTTGAGCATGCGCTCCACCTCACGCTTGTAATCCTCGCGGGTATTGAGCTTTCCGGTGCTCGCCGCTTCGGCGAGCTGCTCGTCCGGGCTGCTATCCGTGAGCGCATAGGAGATCGCGTAGCTGGCATCGCGCGGCGAAAGCATTTTCCGGCCATCCCCATCCGCGATTCCCTCGCCGAATTCGTTCCGGTAAACGAAGTCCGACCTCAGGATGAGTGTCTGGATGAGTTTCGCGATCGCCCTCTCGTTGCCGATTATTCCGAAATCCGATTTTGTCTGCGCGCAGTATGCTTCATTCTCCTTCTCCGATGGGGCGCGTTCGAGGATCTTGGCGAAAAGTTCTTCGACGAGCTTGCCTGTCGCATCCTCACCCGGAGGGCCGGCCTTGGTGCGCTCCTGGCTGAACTCCTCCGCCCACCCGTCCATGCATTTGGCGATGATGGAACTGTAAGTATCCCCCTTCTTGCGATGCTTCTTGATCGCGTCGCGCATGAGCGCCAATTCGGCGTCCGCCGGTGGCGTGGATGGCCTGCCGGACTGGGTCTTTGGAAGGCGCTTGAGAAGATCTTCCATATAGCCCCGCATGAAGGTGACCCGGGCGTCGATCATCCTTTCATTCACGCCGAACACGAACCAATCCCTCTCGCATTTCGTGATGATGGACTCTTCGGAAACGCCAGCCCCCGAATGCCTCCGGATACCGGCCCAGATTTGTTCCACCTCAGGGCGAGCGGGCGCGGCGGTATCATAAACCGGTCTCTTGATCGGTTTCCCATCGGGGCCGAGGGTTTCCAGGGTCGGATTGGCTTTCGTGGGGATAAACACCGGAAGCATGGCCGCATTTCCGGAGCCATACATTTCTCCAAGCATCCGCTCGATGTTTTCATTCAGGTAGCTTTCGCGGCTCACGAGGATTTTACCGTGTCCCCACTCCGCCGCCATGATGGATTGTATCGCAGGGACGTAGCTCTTCTTGCCGGAGAGCGCGATCATGTAGGCGGCCACATCCTTGGCATTGGTGAGCATGGTCAGGAGGTGCCCCCCGTCCAGGATTGTGGTGTCGTAATAACGGACGCCGCTGTCGGTCGGCAGCAGGAAAGGATTGGTCAGACCGAGCGAACGGTTGTTGCTGCCGATGACGAACTCCCGCTTGCCATCGATGGTCAGGAAGGGGGTGTGTTCGAGAAGCTTGTTGAATTTCGCATCGAAAATAAACTCGCTGATCAGCCAGCGCCTGTCTGGCGTGAAGGCCTTGAGATCCTTGTATTCGCCGGAGAACAGCTTTCCATGATTCACGTAGTTCCCATAGGCAGGCATCCTCAGCTTATCCTCGAGCTTGGAGGCATTGTGCTTGCCGAGTTCCCCGGAAATCCAGGCAAGCAGTTGCTTGCGTTCACCTTCCGAAGGCTGGCTCTTCTTTTTTTTCGGGGGCATCTCCTCGAAATGCACCATCTCCTGCATCCTGTTGAGAAGGTCCAGCCGGGCATCGAGCGCCATGTCGCCGAGGGTGTCGAGGCGGACATCACCCTTCTGCGTGGCGTCGTCGTGGCAGTCGTAGCAGTTGTCCTCGAGGAGGATCTCCATATCCTGCGGAAGCTTGAGCTTCGGCACCGGTTCCGCCCTTGCAACCGGCTGACTCCGCACCGGCACAACCGGTGCGGACGCCCCAGCCTTCAAATAAGCGATGTCCGCCTCGGAAAGGACTGACTGCGCGAAAGTCTTCAGCCCCGCATCGGTCATCACCCGGACCATACCGGTCGCCGCATCGTAGGAATCCAAATTCCCTTCAAAACTCCTCGATCCATCGGCGCTGCTCCATGTATGCGCATGAAGGGTAGCACAGGCGGCGAAAACGATTGTCGCCACGCAGCAGGAATGAAATGGGATTTGGGTGGATTGGAAACGCACGATTGATCGCGAGGGGTTGCTGGGGCGCTCCCGAATACCGTTACTGTAAGGCGAAGCTTTCAGGAATCACCTGCTATTATCCGCTGATTCGCGAATTCATTTTGGCTCCTTCTCGGCAAGGATTCGGTTGGCTTCCTGTCCCTCCCGCGCCCCCAAGAGCGCAGCCAAAGATCCTGTGAGCTAATAGACCGGCGCACCATACTCGTATTCCTGGCCGCCGCCGCCGCCTGTCCCCTGGATTTTCTGTTTCGTCCAATTGAAGCCGGCTTTCGTATCCCTCCAAACACCGATGGAAGTGTTGCAGGATGTCAGGGCAATGACCGCAGCGAATGAAATCAGGAGTTTCACAGACGGGAAACTACCCCCAAGATATACTTAAGTAAACCTGAATTTCAGGTCATTCTGATCAGGGTTCCTAGACTAGGGAGAAATCACCTGTAACCCCGCAAGCATTGGAAAATATTGAACCGCCAAGACGCCAAGTCCGCTAAGGAAGACCAAAAACATGTTCAAATACCGGCAGAAATCCGAATCGGATACGAAGGCATGGCCTTGGCGTCTTGGCGTCTTGGCGGTGAAAAATTCTTTGTTGGGAATGTCCAGACACAATTTCTCACTAGTGTAAGCGCTCTGTCATTCTGATGATTTTTCACCAGCTTTTAGCCAGCTTGTTGTCGGCGGTATCGCCGGAGTCCGCAACCCCCAAACTGTACACGGCGACTTTTCTGCCGCGCAGTGTGAAGCTGGAGGTTTTCGTATTTGGTTTGAACGTCAGTGTATGATCGTAATTGGCATCCAGCTCGATGAAATAGGGTTTTCCCCAAGGATCAAATAGTCCCGCAAATTCGTTTGATGTGCCGACATACTTTGCACCGTCGCGGTTGCCCTTAGCTTCCTTTGCACTGAAAAAGCGAATCTTGCGGGCGTTCTGAGGGGAGGCGATGGATTCCTGCCCGGCTAGGATATTCAATACTTTGACTCCATCCCCGCCTGTGTCGGTGCTGAGCGCCGTGGCGTCGCCAGATGCGGTGCCGACATCCGGCAATGCTGAGTATTCCGTGTAGAATTGCTCTACGGAGGTTGCGATGGAGGTGGCCACGGACTGAGCCGAGACTTTCTTCGCTTTGTTCATTGCGGCAATGCCTCCGGCAAATCCTGCTGCGGCGAGCACTGCGATGATCGCGATGACCACCAGCAGTTCAATCAGGGTGAAGCCGCGATCTGTGGATTTTTCAGATGATTTTTTCATAAATGTTCAGGGATTCAGATGGAGCCGGGAGAATCAGTCAATCGGATTTTCCAAAATCAGGCATACACAACGTAACTACTTACCTCGGCAACGCGCATGTTGCAAATGATTTCAGGAGATGGGGTCACTTTGATTGTTCGAGCATTCTCAGGAGGGGTAGTTCGGCGCGCTTCCTGGTCGGCTCGTCCATTTCCACCCTTGGTTCGAGATCGCGGAGGCAATCGCGGAGTTTCACCATGGTGTTCATTTTCATATAGCGGCAGTCGGCGCAGGCGCAGCGGTCGGTCGGCCCCGGGATGAGGTTTTTGTCCGGGCATTCCCGTTTCAGCCGGTGGAGCATGCCGCTCTCGGTGACGACGATGATGTCCTTGACCGGCGCGTTCTTGCAGAAATGCACCATCCTTTCGGTGGAGCAGACCTCATCGGCAAGCAAGCGGACCGCCTGGGTGCATTCGGGATGGGCGACGACAAGCGCATCCGGATACTCGGACTTGATCCTGTTGATGGAATCGCGGGTGAACTCGACATGGACGTAACAGTTCCCTTTCCAGAGATCCATCTTCCGCCCTGTTTGTTCCATCACCCATGCGCCTAGGTTCTCATCCGGGACGAAAAGGATGGGGCGGTCGGCGGGAGCCTGGTTGACGATTTTTACAGCATTCCCGGAAGTGCAGATCACATCGCACAAAGCCTTCACGCCGCCGGAGCAGTTGATGTAGGCGATGACGTAATAGTTCTTGGCGGCATTTTCCTTCAGGTAGGCCTCAAGCTGATCCGCCGGGCAGGATTGCTCCAGCGAGCAGCCCGCGTCCTTGTCCGGTAGCACCACGATCTTGGAGGGATTCACGATCTTTGCGGTCTCGGCCATGAAATGGACTCCGCAAAACACGATCACCTCTGCTTCTGTGGCCTTCGCCTGATAGGCGAGCCCGAGCGAGTCGCCGACGTAATCGGCCACATCCTGGATGTCACCGGTCTGGTAATTGTGCGCCAGGATGATGGCATTCCTGGCGCGTTTCAATTCGAGGATTTCCCCTTTCAGATCCAAGGCTGCTTGCATGGCGCAATCTCCCCATCCGGGAACCATGATGCAAGTGCCAATCGCCCCCTAACCCGCAATCTCCGGCCTCACGACTTCCATGAGTCCGGAATGCTTCGCACCGGCTTTCACCACCAGTCCTCCGGCACGGGCAAGCCCCTGCAAATGTGCCTTTTTCTCAAGCGTGATCGTCCCGGTGCAGGTAAGCTGCGCCTTCACATCACCATCGATGTAGGCTTTCTTTGCATGGACGTCCCCTTGGAATTCGACCTGCGCCCCACGCTCCACCCTCAGCTCCCCGCAGGTGACGTTGCCGACAATTTTCCCATGGCTGCGTATGCAGAGGACACCAGAGCAATCGACCGGCGCTACGAGTTTCCCCAAGACCGTCAGATCATGGCACTGCACCTTCACCCCGATGATGGATCCATCCTTCAGGATCTTCACATCCCCGCGTGTCTGGATCCTTCGCCGCCAGGCATGGTCGATCTCGTAATTCCTGAGGCTGATGTAACCGCCACACTTCGGGCACTGGCTGGATTGGGCATCGGGAACGACCTGAAAGAGGCGAGCGCAATGATAGCAATCAACCATGCGGGGAGGGCGTTCCCTATGGAAAAATTTCCGGATCAACCCTGTGCCGGCCTTTTTTTCCGGCTTAGGCGCACTGCCTGTCGAAGGGTGCTGGAGGGGGGGGTTGCCGGGACTTGCCAGCCGGGTCGCGTGCTTCGGGCGCACAAACGGCTTCCCGTCGCGGATGTCCATATGAAGGCCGCAGGAGCGGCAAAGTGTGGAGATCACCATGGATGGCTCCATCTGATGATGCCCGCAACCCGGACAAGCGAGTTCGATTCGATTTGATTTCAATGCCGCACCCATCCCCCTTTATATGGCTCGCCTCAGAAAACAGACCTGAGTCAAATCCGCATCACTTACCTGCCAGGAGTGCCGGCTGGTTGTCTGCTGGTGCGCTTGGTGCCGGTTTCGTATCCGATCCTGACGAAGGTGTTTGGGACGGGGTGCCGACGGTGGACTTGCCGACGAAGATCGCACCCGCCTCAATGGTCAGGATCTTGGCCTTGATGTCACCGATCACCTCGGCGCTGGACTTGAGCTCGACCTTGTCGGTCGCGGTCATGTTTCCATGGACCTTGCCATAGATGACGATGTTCCCGGTTTTGATCTCGGCCTTGATGCGGGCGTTTTCCCCGACCGTGAGATTGCCTGCCGATTGGATATCCCCCTCGATTTTCCCGTCAACGATGAGGTCGTGCTGGAATTTGACGATACCCTTGATCTCGACATCGGAGGACAAGACGTTGCGCGTGTTGCCTGCGGATGGTCTTTGGGCGGATGGCGTTGCCGCTCCGGAATCCCTGCTGGTTGAGGAAGCGGGTGCCTGCGGGGCACGCTCTTCCGGGGTGGTCAGCGATGGCTTCTGTGGTTCGCTTGCTTCTTGGCCGATGACTTTCTTAAACACGCCGGAAAGTAAAAGCGCGTCACTCCGGCTGTCAATGCGATTTCCCCGGCATTATTCAGGATTTTCCTGGGTCGGGAGAAGCGGATTCGAATCCGGATTAGCAACACCGCCCTTGATCGCGTCAATGAGATCATCGGTTTGCCCGCTTTCAGGGGCGGTGCCGTCGCCCTCACCGCTCAGGCTGACATCGGGAACGCTGATAGTTGCCGCCACCTCAGCCGGAGAGGCCGCCTTTAGCAAAAGCCTACGCTGCATCGCCTCCTGCGAAAACGGGCTGTCGGGATACTCGCGCTCAACGGTCTCGTAAGCCTTCGCCGCCGCATCCTTATCACCTTTGGTCAAATGGATGTCACCAAGGGAAATCCACGCATAAGGCGCAATGTAGCTGGCTTCGGGATCACCCGCGATTTCATTGAACAGCTCCTCAGCCTCTGCCGTCTTGCCCTGGGAAAAGAGCTTTGCAGCAAGGCTTGCCAGTGCGCTCGGCCTCGCCGGATGGCCGGCATCCCCACCCACGAACACCTCCAGGGTCTCTATCGCATCATCCTGCTGTCCGTCCTCCCACTGCTTTTCAGCGAGAAGCACCTTTGCGCTGTCCGAGGCGGCGGTGCCCGCATTGTTTTTCACGACTTCCTGGAGTTCGGAAATGTCATCCGCCTTCGCCAGCATCGCACCGGCCGACTCCTGCTTGCTAGTCTCGACACCTTCATAAACGACGTATGCGATTGCGAACAGCGCAAGCAGCACGGCAATCACCACCAGTTTCATCTGATGCCTGTCCAGGAACACCTCCAGGGCGGGTGGAGCCTGCGAAATTTCGCCCAACGGGCCTCCTGACGCTGATGAGAGTGTGTTTTCTTCGGACATAGGTTGGTTCCGCCGATGGGCGGGTGCCCATGCAAGCCATCCCCGCCCACGAAATCAACCGCATAATCAACCCATCTCCGGTTTCTGGATTCTGGTATCTCGACAACCCGTTCATCCTGCCCCATCAATTTCCCATCGCATGTCCGACTCCTTCGTCCACCTCCACCTGCATACAGCCTACTCCCTACTCGATGGAATGATCCGCACCAAGGAGCTTGCGGCGCGCGCCGCAGAACTTGGCATGCCCGCCGTCGCCATGACGGACCACGGCAACCTTTACGGCACAATCGACTTCTACCAGAAGTGCATCAAAGCCGGCGTAAAGCCCATACTCGGCTGCGAGATCTACCTCGCACCGGGCGACTTCGCTGAGAAAAAGAAAATCCCCAACCGCAAGTCCGCCACCCACCTCACCCTCCTCGCAGAGACCAATGAAGGCTGGCAGAACCTTTCCAAGCTCACCTCCATCGGCCACCTCGATGGCATGTACAACGGCAAGCCCCGCGTGGACCGGGAAATCCTCCGCGCCCACTCCAAAGGCATCATCTGCCTCTCCGGCTGCATCTCCGGCCCGGTCAACGAGTGGCTGCTGAAAGGCGAAACCGACAAAGCCCTCGAAGCCCTCACCGAGCTCCGCGATATCTTCGGACAGGACAACACCTTCGTCGAACTCCACAACCACGGCCTCGAAGCGCAGCTGACCGTGATGCCCCAGCTCATCGCTCTCGCGAAACAGTTAGACCTCCCCGTCGTCGCCGCCAACGACGTGCACTTCCTCAACCGCACCGATCACGAAGCCCACGATGTCATGATCTGCATCGGCACCGGCTCCATGGTCATCGACGAGAGCCGCATGCGCTACACCCCGGAAGTCCATTTCAAGACGGCAGAGGAAATGCGCAAAATTTTCAAGGACATCCCGGAAGCCTGCGACAACACGCTCGTCATCGCGGAACGCTGCAACGTCACCATCAAGCTCGACCCCGCCTCCTCCGAAAAATACCCGCAGTTCCCCACACCCGACGGCTCACCGCGCGAGGGATACCTCATGAAAATCTGCCAGGACGGCGTCCTCGCCCGCTACGGCGCGGAAAAGGCCAGCTCCGCCGAAGTCCAGGAGCGCCTGAGATACGAGGTCGATACCATCAACTCCCTCGGCTTCGCATCCTACTTCCTCATCACCGCAGACTTCATCCAATGGGCCCGCGACAACGACATCCCCGTCGGCCCCGGCCGTGGCTCCGCCGCCGGATCGCTCGCCTCCTACGCGATGGGCATCACCAATATCTGCCCGCTCCAGTTCGGCCTGCTCTTCGAGCGTTTCCTGAACCCCGAACGCGTCTCCCCGCCCGACGTCGATATCGACTTCTGCCAATCCCGCCGCGTTGAGGTCATCCAGTATGTCCGGGAAAAATACGGCGAGAAATCCGTTTCCCACATCATCACCTACGGCACCATGGGCGCGAAGTCCGTGCTCCGCGATGTCTCCCGCGTGATGGGCATTTCCTACGGCGAGGCGGACCGCATCGCCAAGATGATCGAGCCGAAACCCGGCACCACCCTCCAGTCCGAATGGGATGCCAAGGAGGAACTCCGCACCCTCATCGAATCCTCCTCCACCTACAAGGAACTTTGGTCCTACGCCCTCCGCCTCGAAGGCATCAACCGCAACGTCGGCGTCCACGCCGCCGGCGTCGTCATCGGCGACCGCCCGCTCGATGAGCACGTGCCCCTCACCCGCGGCAACGAGGGCGAAGTCGTCACCCAGTACGACATGGGAGCCATCACCGAGGTCGGCCTCCTGAAAATGGATTTCCTCGGACTGAAAAACCTAACAGTCATCCACGATGCCGTCGGGCATATCCGCAAGCACATCCCGGATTTCGACATCGAGAAAGTCCCGCTCGATAACCAGCCGACCTTCGACATGCTCAACCGCGGCGAGACCATGGGCGTGTTCCAGCTTGAGTCCGGCGGCATGGTCGAAACCTGCAAGAAATACGAGATCCGTAGTATTGACGACATCATCGACCTCATCGCCGTCTATCGCCCCGGAGCCATGCAGTTCATCGACCAGATGCTGGATGTGAAAAAGGGCAAGAAGGCGATGTACGAGCACCCGCTGTTGGAGCAGGTCTGCGGCAACACCTACGGCGTCATGATCTACCAGGAGCAGGTGCAGAACGCCGCCAAACTCCTCGCCGGATATTCCCTCGGGAAAGCCGACCTCCTCCGCCGCGCCATGGGCAAGAAGGACAAGGAGAAGATGGCGAAGGAACGCGCCGGTTTCATCCAGGGCTGCAAGGAAACCAACAACATCGGCGAGAAGATGGCGGGCGCAATCTTCGACAAGATCGAGATGTTCGCCGGATACGGCTTCAACAAATCCCACTCCGCCTGCTACGGCCACATCTCCTATTGGACCGCCTACATGAAGGCGAACCACTCCGTCGAGTTCATGGCCGCCCTGCTTTCCAACGAAGTCAACAACACCGACAAGATCACCGTCTTCGTCGCCGAGTGCCACCGGATGAAACTCGAAATCCTGCCGCCCAACCTCAACAAGTCCCTGCTCCGCTTCGCCCCGGAAACGATCCAGTCCGGCCAGGCGATCCGCTACGGCCTCGCCGCCATCAAGAACGTCGGCGAAGCCGCCATGGCCGCCGCGATCAGGGAGCGCGACGCGAACGGCCCTTACCTCTCGCTCGACGATTTCTCCTCCCGCCTCGACTCCAAGGTCATCAACAAGCGCATCCTTGAAAACCTCGTCAAGGCCGGCGCGCTGGACTGGACCGGCGAGAACCGCGCCACCATGTTCTCGCGCCTCGAGCAGGTCGTCGCCTCCGCCTCCGCCACCCAGCGCGACAAGGCCTCGGGCCAGTCCTCGCTCTTCGATGCCATGGACTTCTCCCCTCCCCCCGTCACATCCTCAACGCCCTCCGCCAACGCCCTGGAGGAATGGTCCAAGGACGACCGCCTCGCCCACGAGAAAGAGCTGTTAGGCTTTTACGTCACCGGCCATCCGTTAGACAAATTCCGCGGCCTCCTCGATTCCGAAAAATACAACCGCATCGGCCTCATCGACGAGATCGAGATCAACAACCCGAGCGAACGCTACCCCATCGCCGGCATGGTCCGCTCCCTGGAGACCCGCATGACCAAGGCCGGCAAACCCTTCGGCATCCTCACCGTCGAGGACTTCACCGGCTCCTGCGAGGTCATGCTCTGGTCGGAAAGCTTCATCCCCGCCCGCGATTCCGGCATCCTCGTCCCCGGCAACATCATCCGCCTCAAGATCGCCATCCAGATCGACGACCGCACCGGCGGCCGCCGCCTCACCGGCAGCAACATCGACGAGCTGAAGAACAAGAAGCCCACCCCCAACGGCAAAGGCCCGCTTGAACTCCTCCTATGGACCCACCGCCACAGCGAGAAAGACCTCGATGAGATCCGCTACCACATCACCGGCCACCCCGGGGAAACCCCGGTCATCCTTCATTTCCAGAACTCCGCCGGGAAACGCCTCTCCATCGAGCCCTCGGAAATATACCACGTGAAACGCAGCGAAGAGCTTCTCCGCTCCCTCGACAGGTTCATGGAATAAGAGCCACCTACGGAGCCGCGTTCTCCAGAACGCGAGCCACCTCTTCCTCCATGTGGGCTCGCGTTCTGGAGAACGCGGCTCCGCCCCCCTACCCCAGCAACCGCTTCACCCAATCCGCCTCGTATAGTGTGAACTCCCCCTCCCGCAGCTTCCTGGGATTTCCCCTCACATACCTCGCCGCCCGGATCATGTGCTCCCAGCCCCGTATCATCGTATCGAAATAATCCTTCTGCCACAAACTCCCCGCTTGTCCGAGCATCACATTGATCCGCCGCGCCGTGTATTTCTTCCATCCCCCCACCACCTTTTCCAGCGTCTCCCCCTCGGCTAGGGAGAACAACAAATGCACATGGTTCGGCATGATGACCCATGCGTGAAGATCATAGCGCGTCCCGTCCGCGCTCCCGAACGAATCCTCCACCACCTTCCTCACCCTTCCGTCACGCAGCACGCAGGAGCCGTAACCCTTGTCCATCAGCCTCTCTATCTCCATGGAAAACACCCGGTGATATTCCTCCTCCGTCTCCGGCTCCCACGGCTTCGGATGTTCCAGCAGCCACCCGTCCCGCTCCGCCCGCCACTTCACCATCAGCTCCTCCGGGATCGAATCCGCGAGCCGCCACGTCAGGAAATACGTCGCCCCCGGCTGCTCCCAGTGCGGCAGCTTCCCGCCCGTCTTGCGAACCTCGATGAAATCGTTGAAGAAGCGCATGGGAACTTATTTCCATATCCCGCCTTCTGTGGAAAGCATGAAACACCCGAAGCCGCGTTCTCCAGAACGCGAGCCACCCATCTTCCTCCATGTGGCCTCGCGCTCTGGAGAGCGCGGCTCCGTCCACACGCCCTCCCCCCGCGCTTGCCATTCCCTGCGGAGCGGGCAGCATCCATAGTATGGCAGCCAAGCGAATGGGCTCGCAGCCCTCATCCTCATTGCCGGTGTCTGGATTTTCCATGGCCTCTTCAGCAAGATCCTCGATGGCATTCCGCGCCACAGGCAGATCGTAGGGAAAATCCTCGGCGAGGAATATGCCGATCTGGCGACCCTTGCCATCGGCGGCCTTGAAATCCTGCTCGGCTGCTGGGTGCTGCTCGGGATCCGCCGCCGCATCTGTGCCGGCGTGATGACATCGGCCCTGGTCGCGATGAACACCCTGGAGATCATCATCGCACGCGAACTCCTGATATCCGCGATCGGCATGGTCGCACTGAACCTCGCGTTTATCGCCGTCATCTGGTGGTGGGCTTTTCAGGAAGCTCAGCCGAGGAAACCCAACTGATAAAGCAGGCACGCGCCGAAGAGCGCAGCAAGTGAAAGCCAGACGAAGGCGAACCACCAATGCACGAAGGTCTCAAGCCGCTTACCCCGCCAAAGGTCTGCCCGATAGACGAAAAACTGGCAATGCAGCCGCACCGCCCAGAATGCCGCCAGCAAGCCGGACAACCAGCGTCCGGCCCCGGATTTCTCAATGAAAATCCCCGGTGCCACCAGGCACGGCAACCCCATCAGCACAAGGCACAGGCAGACAAAGAACGTGTGGACATGGAAAATCTGCTCGTTTTCAGGGCTGAGGTTTTTCCCGTCCTCCTTCCATTTGAGCTTCCGCCCGATCGGGATGTGAAGGAACGCAAGAAGGATCAGACCACCCCCCGCGAATCTCAGCAAGACCATCAGCAAATCATTCATTGTCTTTAAGCACGAACACCCTGAGAAAAGGGCTGATCCGGAAATCCCCATCCAAGGAAAGCCCGGCGTCCTCCCAACTTTTTCTCCAAGCCTTTATGGAATGAAAATGGAGAAACCCGGGGCCGAAGGCGAGAAAGTTTGCGGGATCCCTCAGGTGCTCGACGATCACGATCCGGCCGGCCGGCCCCAGGCAGCGCCGCGCCTCCCGGAACCAATCCGACCGCTCACCGGTCTCCCGAAGCTCATGGATCGCAAGGATGCCGAAGACAACATCCGCCCATCCATCCGCAACCGGCCACTCGCCGAAGGGTGCTGCCAAGGTGCCTTCGACGGGAGGAAACAGGCGGCGTGCACGCATGATCGAAGGCTCGCTCATCCAGCGCGCGTCATGGTGATCCAGTATCCGGAACTCCGCAGCCCGGAACCTCTCCACCAACATCCCCGAGCTTTCGTCAAAACCCGAATGACAAAATACAATGCGCTCCGGAGCCTCCTTCGGAAGGGCTTTTCCAAGCCATTCCCAGCGGAAAAGATCGGATCTGTCATAAACCCAATGAGAAACCCCGAGGGAAACCAGGATAAAATACAGGCAGCCCGCTGCGGCCAACACCATCACCGTTTGCAACCATGGCAAGCTGATGGAAACGAAGCCAACAACGGAACCAACGAGAACGAGGAATGCCGTCAGATAAAACGGCCAGTTGAAACGCACCACTGCCCCAACTCCTTGGAAACGACCCCTTGCACTCATGGAAGACCTCCGGCCCTGATGACCCGCCCCTTTTCCCAGCGGTAATCGATGTTCCCTACCGCGAAGGCATTCGCCAGGATCGGCGTCACACCTTGGAACGGCTTCTCATCGAAAAGGGCAATCTTCCAGTGATTGACAGCGATTGGCTCCGGCTTCCAATTCCCCCGCTTTCCCTCGACCACGACAAAGCTCCTCTCGCCTGACGGGGAAAACGTGAATGGCATCGGCCCCGCGAAACGCCTCGCACTTCTCCAGTCGGGAAACGGCGAACCCTCCGGCAAACCGGCGTCAGCGGATCCCCCTTCGTATTGAACCTCAAAGGTCGTATCCCCTCCCGGCAGCCTGGAAACCACCTTGGTACAGGCACCCTCCCCGGACACTTCCACCCCGACGCGCAGGTAATTGTAACCCGTCATCAGATTTCCCGACCACACCATGAAACGGCTGTCGGTCTCACTACGGATGATTTTCAGTCCCCGCAGCGAGCGCCCCGCCTCATCCTCCAATCTTGTAAAAATCCGGTATCCGGCGAGGAAGAAGTCCCTTCCCAGCATTTCCGGGAATCCGGCCGGCCTCAGACCACGGGTCCAAACCATGGCCAGGGTCACGAAACCCATGTCACCATAAGTGTCGATTTCCAAGCCCTCCGGAACAAGCGGACGAAGCACCTCTTGCGGAAACGCAAACGAAAGCGCCACAACCCTATCGAAATGGGCGAGCACCGGGAACGGATGGCATTTCAGCGTGGTCACCCTTAGGGAAACTGGAAATGCATCACGATCCTTACACTCAGCAGGCCACCAACGACATCCGCTCCGCCTCAAGCTCGGCCTCGAAGTCCGCTTCCATTTTTGCGAGTTCATCCTCCTCCGACATGATCGCCGCCTCCTTGGCGGCGGCCTCTGCTGCGTCCCTGTCGGCATCGAGCTTCGCAAACTTCTCCTCCTCACGGGCGATGCGCTTGTCGAGTTTCTTCTGCTCCCGCTCGCGGCGCTTGTGATCTTTGCTTGGTGTGAAGGCCATGGTCGTATCTTTCTTAAGTGCTTTTGACAGGGATTTCCTGCCTATGTCGGCGGCGATTTTCGCTGCCGGGCTGCGCCATACCCTCCAACCGTCCGGCGAAGCAATAAAAATGCGAAACTCGCCTGCCAGACCACGCGATTCGCCCATTCCCAGAAAGCCAGTCTTGGGGGTTGAAGTTTGAACTTTAAAATTTAGGCTTCCACGCATGTCCGCCTGCGGCCCGAAAATGAACATGGATCCGACCCTCCACCGGGAGAGGAAACCGGATTGGATCAAGGTCCGCCTGCCCAACAACCCGGCCTTCTGGTCAACGAAATCCCTGATCACCGACCTCAAGCTGGTCACCGTCTGCGAGGAGGCCCAGTGCCCGAACCGTTGGGAATGCTGGGGGCAGGGCACCGCCACCTTCATGATCGCCGGTGACAAGTGCACCCGCGCCTGCGGTTTCTGCGCCGTCAAGACCGCCAAGCCGGATGCACTCGAATCGGACGAACCCGCCCGCGTCGCCGAGGCGACACGCCGCATGAACCTCAAGCACATCGTCATCACCGCCGTCGCCCGCGACGACCTCAAGGACGGCGGGGCCGAGCATTTCCGCGAAACGATCCACGCCGTCCGCGAGGTCAACCCGGACATCATCATCGAGGTGCTCGTCCCCGATTTCAATGACCGCGACTGGGCTCTCCAGATGGTCATGGACGCCCGCCCTCACATCTTCAACCACAACCTGGAAACCGTCGAGCGCCTCACCCCGCTTGTCCGCTCCCGCGCGAAATACCAGCGCTCCCTAACCGTCCTGAAAAAGGCCAAGCAGATGGTCAACGGCCACGTCGCCACCAAGTCCGGGATCATGCTCGGCCTCGGCGAACGCCATGAGGAAATCCTCCGCGCTATGGACGACCTGTTGGAGCACGATGTCACCGTCCTCACCCTCGGCCAATACCTCCGCCCGACGCCGAAACACCTTCCCGTTGTCGAATACATCCACCCGGACCAATTCGCCGAATACAAGCAGATCGCCATCGAAAAAGGTTTCCGCCACTGCGCCTCCGGCCCGCTCGTCCGCTCCTCCTACCACGCCGCAGATTTCCGCCCGGAGCTCGATGTCCTCCAAGCCATCGAATCCGACCTCCGCGCCGCCTCCGGCCTCGAGCTCGGCCCGGAGCACCTTCCTGTGCTTCGCACGGTAAACGCTGAAACGCTGAAAATCTGAAACGCTGAAATCTTAGAAAAGACCATCCACTTTCAGCTTTTCAGCATTTCAGTTTTTCAGCATTTACCATGAATTGGCTGATCAAATCCGAACCCGACGTCTTCTCCATCCGCGATCTTGAAAAGGTCGCTCAGGAGCCTTGGTCCGGCGTCCGTAATTATCAGGCGCGGAACTTCATGTGGCGCGATATGAAAGTCGGCGACCTCGCACTTTTCTACCATTCGAACGCGAAGCCTCCAGGGATCGCGGGTGTCGCGAAGGTCGCCTCCGCCTCCTACCCGGATCCGACGCAGTTCGAGAAAAAAGGCGAATACTTCGATCCCAAGGCCACCGAGGAAAAGCCGCGCTGGTATCTCGTCGATTTCGAGCACGTCGCCACCTTCGATGAACTCATTCCGCTCGATGTCATCAAATCAGACAAGCTCCTCTCCGAAATGTTAATCTGCCAGAAAGGCACCCGCCTCTCCATCACCCCCGTGCTGAAAAAGCATTTCACCCGCGTCCTCAAGATAGCGGGCGTGAAGCTTTAATACGTCTTGCGCCGCAGTTTGCAATTCACCGAATCTTCGCCCATGCACATCGAGCTCCAGGGCATTCGGAAATCCTTCGGTCGTACGCGTGCGCTTTGGGATTTCGATCTCAGCGTTCCCCCGGCCTCGGTCATTGCACTCGTGGGTGAGAACGGCGCGGGAAAATCCACCTTGCTGCGGATGATGGCCGGCATCTGCGTTCCGGACGGGGGTTATCTGACCTACGATTCCGTGATCTTCGACCGCGAGCAGATGGATCTCAGGAAGCGCCTCCATTTCATCCCGGACATGCCGCTGCTTTTCCCCGATTACACTGTCGCGAGGAACATCTCCACCTTCGCCGCGCTCTATGGGAAAGACTTCGCAGGCCGCGAGGAGGAGTTCTCCGATGCACTCCGGGAAACCGGTTGCGCCCCGCTGATGAAACGCACCGCCGGGCAGCTCTCGCGGGGGCAGATGTGGAAGGTCGGGCTGGCCTGCGTCGCCGCCATCGGGCCGGAGCTGCTGCTTGCCGACGAGCCGTTCGCATCCGGCATGGATGAGATGGGCATGGGCGCTTTCCGCAGGCTTGCGCTGCGCCTCGTCGGCGGCGGATCGACCGTGATCTACACCACCCAGATGGTCGGGATGGCCGTGGATTTCTCCGACTACGTCTGCGTCATCCGCGACGGCAGGAAGGCCATGCTAGCGGATAGTGCCAGCCTCCGCGAATACCTGAAGCGCGAGCCGCAAGGCGCGGAACACATCCTCCGTGGACACCTCCCTGCGCTATGAAGCTCCATGATCCCGATACGGAAAAGGAACTCATCCGGATCGCGAGACGATTGGCTGGCCCGACAGGCTTCCAAAAACCCGGCTTCGCATTCTGGATCGATCTGATTTGGAGGGCGCTTGCCTTTGCGCCCCTCATCTGGCTGGCAGCCATGGCAATAGCCGCCACTTACGGCAATGATTCCCTAATCATACTGAGCCAAGCCATCTGTGCGATCCTTCTGATGGCTCTTGTTCGCGTGGGGATGGGTCAGGTCGCAATGTCGTTCAAGACCGCTTGTTTTTTCGGCACGCTCGCAAACCTCCCTATCACCGGACGGACAGCCCTTACCCTTATCCGGGGCATCATTCTCCGCAGGTTCTGGCTCCCTGCAATGCTGGGTTCGCTCCCCATAGCGATCTACCTCCACAATCCGGGTGATCCCGGGAGATTTCCCGAATTCCTTGCAACCTTGGGACTCCTCGCCGCCATCGTATGGGCGACGCTTGGCATTATCCAGTTCCCTTTGGTGCACCGCCTGCGTCTTGTGAAAATCTGGCACTGGGTCGCCTACATCCTGATCGCATATTTCGTCGTCATGTATCTCTTCGGAGCGAGGTTGGTGACGCCGTCCGCAAGCCGTGAGGCGATGGAGAGCCTGATTGACCGCATCATGTGGATCTTTCCACCGGTGTGGGTCTTTCCGGGCAAAATCGGGAACGGAGGCCTAATTCCCGCAGTTTCCTGGATCGCGCTGGGTTTCTGGAACTGGCTACGCTGGCCTGCCTCCGCGTTTCCCAATTACGACCGCCCGTATGATATCCTCGGTGCTTTCGGAGATGCCGGGAAATCACGGGATGAAATGATAGAACCCGAAGAATCCACCCCGCTGGAGCAAACCATCATCCTTTCCGATCCGCCGACGCGCCCGCCATCCAACGGCTGGGTGGAGCGCCTGATCGCCGCAAGCATCCCGGCAGCCGATCTCGCGACTGCGGGAGCGTTCATGCCAGAAACCAAGCACACCAGCAGGGCGAATCAGACTATGTTTTTCGCCGCCGTCTGGTTGCTGGTTCTGGGCTTTGGAAAAACTCCCAATCCGGGTGAACAATACCGCGACCTTGTTGTTTTCGTAACATGGGCGGTTCCCTCCTTCGTTTTTATCATCGGGTTGCTATCCATCCTAAACCCCCTCAAGGATGCGCTACGCCCTTGCCCGGTGGGAAACACCCCTGTTCCATTTTTCACCACGCTGCCCATCCCTTTACGCAGCCTGCTCCGCCTTACCTTCCGCATCACCATCGTCCGGACCGTCATCGCGGTGGCCATCGCCACCCCGTTCTTCTGTATCCTCGCAAAGATCCATCAACTCCCGGAGGTGGGCGCAGGCATTGTTGCAATGATCCCCGCCATCGGAGCCGCATGGATCTTTTCGGTCCCCGCTTTGATCTCCAACCGCTTGGATCCCCACCTCCGCAGGAGAAAGGGGATTTTCCCCCTGATCCTGGCGACCTCGCTGGCACAGGTGCCCATCGGTTTTCTTTGGATCATCGGCAGCATAGCCGGCATCGGGCTTTCCTTCACCTGGGGCATGGGTGGCACCGCCGGGCAATACGCCTTTCTACTCCTCCCTGCGGCGATCGCCTGCCTGGTTTTGGGCGGGATCATGTCACGCCTGCTTTTTGAAACCCTCCACCTCTCCCTCCGGCAGCGCCGCTACGACTGGAAATCGAAAATCCGTTAGGCCCTATTCCTTCGGGTGGGGCGGGACGATGCGCGGCCTCGGCTGACTGACCGGTGCCGGCTGCAGCAAAGCCGCCCTCATCGAGTTTGCTGAGGACAAAGCCTCACACATCATGACTTCCGAGGAAATTGGATGACCTTCGACGGAGTCAGCATCCTACGTTGCTCCGCGTTGCTGACCCGTGAAAAATTTGCCCATTCTCCCGCCCTGTTGGGGCAAAAACATCCTAGGGCAACGCCCTAGGTGAGTTGAAAAAGCGTTTCGCAGGCTGAAGGCTTGCTGCATTCTTCCCTGATTTTTCGTTGCCGTATGAGGCAGGCTTTCAGCCAGCGATGAATTTTCTGGCATCGAATCCTAGGGCGGTGATCGCTAACGCGATCTTGCCCCAGGCTAGTATGAAACAACCCGTTGGGCTGAAAAACCACAGCGCCTACCGGCCTGTCACTGCACGATACCTGCTGCGGGAGAAAAAGCTCTGGACGGGATCAATCGTTTTCCTCGCATGTGCCCCCGAATCTATCCCCTTCATGGGTAGGTCAAGATGTCTGAGGCTATCCCCTGATGCAAGGGTCGGGAGCTGTGTCGTCTTCGTGTCATCCGGCTTGGAAACCCCGAGTCCGAGCCATGCCTACCCGCACATCCCCTGTTTTAAGGAAAAAAAACTCTAGGAAAGTCCCGGGATTGTGAATAGCGTCGCCCCCGTCCGGGGGCAAAATCGCTTCGACCAAGACCAACGGAATTACCCAATAAACTCATATGAAACTCATCCTATCAGCCTTCTCCCTACTTTCGTGCTGTGTCATCTTATCGAATTGCGGCGGCGGACGGAGCAGCGGAAGTGACAGTTCTCCTTCCACCGTGCGCCCCAAGAGCCTTGATGGCATCCGGCTCTCTTTGGGCCCCGACGCTCGCCTCGAATTTATACGTACCGGACCCACTCCAGCAGTTATGAGTGGAGACGTGGAAACGGGAACGTTCATCTACACCTTGACCGGCCTAAACCACAGGGCGCTACCCAACGTAGGCGGCAACAACACCAATATGCATTATCCGGATGCCGTCTCTACAGCCACCTACTCATATCGCGCCATCAACGAAACGTCTGGCATCCTGACACTTACAGGGGTCGCTATCGACGACTTGACAATAACCGGTGGCGTAAACCCAGCGGGCAACTTCTCCCACCTCCAAATGTTCGAGGCTGATTCCAATGGGTTTGATGCCTTGGTTGTCGAAATCGATATTAGCTTCACCTCGAACGGAACAACAGTCACCTCCGATACGATAACACTCAGGCAACCGACGAGCGCCCTGGTAAACACCTTCGATACGGTCCGCACACCCTCAACTGTGCTTCTCGCGACCGGTGGGGGTGTTCCTGTAAACTACAATCCAACGATTGACCCGAATAGGCCCAGCAAGATCGCTCTGGCATCCCTGGGCAATAGGCTTTTCCGGTTTACGAACGGGATCCCAAACCCGGCCCTGAATTTCACAATTCAGTTCACTTCCCAGAGCACCAACGCTGGCACTGAAACCGGCACTGGCCTCTTACGGCTCGCAGGTGCTCCTGTGGACGATGCTGTGAACTACACTTACACGAGGATAAATGGCACGGACAATGCCACTCTGGTCATAAGCTCTGCCAACGGTGCCAGCACCACCTTGAACGGTAGTTATACGATCGGTTATGCCGGAACGGATAGCGGAATATACACTGGCAGCGCTGATGCAGACACCGTTAATCCTGCAGATGTGAGTGGCACCTTCTTCATTCCGGCAAACCCGTGATTCCCTGACTGTAACTTTGGAACTCGGCTCCCCGAAGAAATGGCCTTTGCCGGGCGTTTTCCCGGTGTGTTATGAAATATCCATTTTTTCTAGCCACAACGATGTTGGTTCCGCTTGTCCTGAGCGCTTGCACCGCAGCGCGCATGGGGAAAAACCTCGAAGCCAGCGTCGTCGAGCAGAAGCGGGAATTTCGTGATATCCTAGGCCGTTTCCAAACCGAGCCATCCGAAACCATTTCCTGGAATGCGGCTTACAAGCGGATGGTCAGCGACAACCTCTCGCTCCGTCAATCCAGGCAGCAAAAGGAAGATTCGAAAAAACAGAAAACCCGCCAATGGCAGACCTTGATCCCAAGGGTGTCCAGTTACGTCAACATCGGGAGCAGTATTTCCGATCTTTCGGATCTCAGCACGGATGATCTTAACGCGAGCCTGCTCGCAAATTTCAACATCCCGAATCCCTTTGAATTCTATGCGGCTCTCTATGGCGCCTCACTTCAGCAACAGAATGCGATCTGGTCCCACGAACTCGACACCCGCAGGGCCTACACCCAGCTCTACTCCTCATTTGTCGAAAGGGATGCGATTGACAAGGCGGAGGCCGCCTATGGGCGCAAGTTGAAATCACTTCTTGGGAACCAGTCCGGCGATATGAGCGCACTTGTGAATACTGTGACTGTCGAGCTGGAAAGCTTGGAACAAAGAAAGCTTTACCACCGTCTCTCCGTCAATCAGCTACTCAATACCCCCGGAGCGAACTGGAAACTGGATGGAAAGCTTCCGCAAATTTCCTATGAAGGGCGTTTCAAGCGCCTCGTCGTTGGCGAACGGTTCGGCAAGCTTGCGCTGAACCTGCAGGCCATCCAGATCGAAGGAGCGATCCTCCGGGTGAAACAGGTGAAGTTTCGACAGTGGCCTTCCATCAATTTCGGACTTAGTAATCCTCCGCTCTACACCACCAACGGGACGAATGAATTTTCAAGCGATGATCTGCAGTTGTTTTCCGGAGCAAACAAATCTTTCGATTTGGCCGATATCGGCGGCCGCCAAGAGATACGTGACGCGGAAACCAGGCTGAAATTCACCCGCGAGCAGTTGAGGCAGCGGGCGGAATATGAGGCATCAAGCATTTTGCAGCTTGTCCGGGGATACGAACTGCTTATTGGCAAAGGTCAATATCTTGAGAGGGAGATCAAACGTCTCGGACGAACCGGCTCCCTTGAACCGGAGATCGTGATCAAGGATCTGGAACGGCGTTCCGATCTAGATCTCCAACTGATCGAAAACCAACGGCAGATCCAGCAAACGGATCTTCAATTCTTGATTTGGGATGAAACTTTCTGGAACTAACATACTCACGTGCTCTGCGCTGTTTTTCTGCGTAAGCCTAAGCCATTTCTCGATCGCCGGGGAAGTAAGCCCCTTGGAGTCGTATCCTGAAGTGAACCGCATCTGGATGGGATTGGAAGAAGGCAGCATTCGCCCGGCTGCATACCAGAAGGTGCGTTCCATCATGGACGGATACCTCTCCCTCCAAGCCAAGGACGGGCAGCTTCTCAAAAAGGGCGAACTATGGGCAGTATTCGATCTGGAACAAATAGAGATCGAGCGTAGCAACCTCGATTTGGAAGAGGAGAAGCTCGAACTGCAATTGAGGAAGGATTCCGAGGACTTTCGCGAGGCACATATCAGCCTGCAACTCGAACTTCATGAGGCGGAGAGCAAACGGCAAGCCCTGCTTGATGCCTCCGAGAATCCGTCGATTCCAACCGACCTCAGGAAGCGGGCCGGGGAAGCCATTTTGAAGATGGACGAACGGCTGGATTTACTAAGGCAAAAGGCAGCTCCCGAAACCATGGATCGGGAATTGAAGATCAAGGAGACCGAGGGCAGGCTGCTGATTACCCGGCAGCGGAAGCAATTCCTTGCACTTGAAAAGCGCTCGCGCCTGATTGCCGAGTTCGATGGGGAACTCCGTCTCAGCAATACCATCAAGAAAGCCATCGAGGAAAAAAAGGATGCCGAGGGTGCTGATGCCCTGATCTGGGTGGCATCAAACCAACACATCGCCACCATTGTGAATGACGACAAGTTTGAAATCGTCGTTACAGCCGCAAGTCCCCTGCTTTCTCAAATTCAACGCGAGGAACTTCTGGTGTACCTCCAGGAACCCAGGACCGGACGGTTGATCGCTGGTGACTACGCCCGTACGGATGAGGTCGATACCGGTGGGGAAATTCTCCAGAAATTCGTTTTCACCATCCAGGATGATTCCATCGAAGACGCCCGCCATTCATCCGGTCAACGCGGGCTGGTCCACATCTATCGGAAATTCCAACAGCCGGTCAGACTGATCCATAAAAAAGACATCGCATTCGCCGCGGCCGATATCCTGGCAACCAGCGGCTGGGACGGATTGGTGAGGAATTTGTGGCCGGGAAGCACGGTAATTCAAGTAGGCCCCCAGACGATCGCAGTCATGTCCGATAATGAGAATTAAATTACAGGACGTTCGTTACCACTATCCACGTTCAACAGCTCGGGTTTTTGAAGGCCTGAACCTAGAGGTCAAGCCCGGCATCACACTGGCTAAGGGCTTTTCAGGTTGTGGTAAAAGCACCCTGTTACGTCTGGTGGCAGGCCTCATCTCGCCAACCGGAGGCACGATCAACACTGATTCCCCCCACAAGGTTGGCAGCTCCGGGTTTCTTCGATTCGAAATCGGCTTTGTATTCCAGCAACTGAACCTGCTACCCTTGGCCAGTGTGGAGCGCAACGTCCACCTCGCCGTTGAAATGGCCGGAGGTGATGTCGGCGAGGTTCAAGGTTGGCTTGAACTGCTGGGTCTCACCAAGTACGCCAAATCAAAACCCTCGAAGCTCTCAGGTGGGCAGCAGCAACGTGCAAGCATCGCCCGGGCACTTGCTAAAAAACCATCCATCCTCCTTCTCGATGAGCCGACTTCCGGCCTTGATGACCTCAACACGCAGGTGATTTCCAAGGCGATCAGAAACACCCTTGCGCCTGGTTCCGTCTGCCTGATCGCAACTCACGATAGGCGCCTGGACCCCATAGCCGATGAAATCCTGGACTTTAATACCTTTTTACCTGTGGAAGAACACTTGCAGGCGTTGGCTTGAGTATCCCGTCTCGCCTTTCAGCAAGATCCTCATCCCCACGCTTCTTGGATTTCTGGCGATCAGTGTGCTCACACTGTTTGCGGAGATCGAGCGGGAACTGCGCGAACAACTGGCAAGCAATTCCGTTTACATGGTTGCGGTCAGTGAGTTCGTACCAAAAAACAATGCCCCGACAATCCTTCAAAGGACGTATGAGGAGGAATTGCTTTGGACCGGCCGATACGGGATGGAAGTGATAAAACAGGTTCGCCAGCCGCTGCTCTCCGTCGTCATGGACGGGGATCGGGACATCCCGCTGCTCGCATTCACCTCATCCCTCTCCGACTTCGAGCAAACGGAGGATCCCGCCCTGCCACCTGCGGTGTCCCTGCTGTCGGATGATCCCGTGTACCAAGGCCAGTCGGTGGATGTAGCCCTCGTCAACAAACGGACACTCGCAAAAGTGAAGCCTGTCCCGGAATGGGTCCGCATGGGCCTGGCAATGGAAACCGCAGCGGTGATTCCCGTAGAGATGATCGGGAATCAGCTCAACGAAGGCTTTATCAATCACATGATTGCGGATCTCGAAAGCATCGGTGATGTCGAAAGCTTTGTAAAAAATGTCACGGCATACTACCGGGCTGAGAATCGGCAGGTTAAGGTGATTTCAGCCCTGCCGATCCTGGAAAACCTGGAGCGAATCAACGGCATCCAGAACATTGTCCGCACTATGATCGTTTTGGGCTGCGGAATCATACTCGCCCTGACTTTGGGGAGCATCGCCTGGCTCGAATACCGGCAGGACTCCTATCTTCTCGCTCTGCTGAAAAGTTTCGGCACGCCATCCGTCATCCTCCTGTTCCACATGTTTCTTGAAAACCTGCTGCTCGTCCTCACCGGTATGGCAATCGTTGTCGCCGTATGGGCCCCCGTCTATCGAATGGCCGGTTCCCAGCTTCAGTCCATCGGCTTGAATGCCACATCGATGCCACCCATACCTTCCTCTGATATCGCCATCATCGTTTTATCCGGATTGGTGGGTGTGGTATTTGCGATGGTTCCGGTCGCCATCGGATTGCGCAAGCCCCCGGGACTGATTCTGCAATGACCTATCCGTAGCGGCGATCTTCGCTCGCCATTCATTTTGAGGTTTGAATTTTGGGGTTTGGCGTTTTGAATCCCCCCATGCCTTCAAACCCATCGAAGCCCGGAAAGATCATGGCCGCCAACCGCGGTGAAATCGCAATCCGGATTTTCCGCGCCGCCACCGAACTCGGCCTCCGCACCGTTTCCATCTTCGCCGAGGAAGACCGTTTTTCCATCCACCGCTTCAAGGCGGACGAAGCCTATCAACTCGATACATCGAAAGGCCCGGTCGGTGCCTACCTCGATTACGAGGGCATCGTGAAACTCGCCAAGTCCAAGGGCGTGACGATGATCCACCCTGGCTACGGCTTCCTCTCGGAAAATCCCGCCTTCGCCCGCGCCTGCGCCCGCGAAGGCATCACCTTCATCGGCCCGTCTCCGGATCTGCTCGAAAACATGGGCGACAAGACCGCCGCCCGCGCCCTCGCCCACAAGTTCAGCGTCCCCACCCTCCCCGGCACCGAGAATCCGGTCACCGATCCCGACGAGGCTCTCGCCATCGCCCACGAAATCGGTTTCCCGCTCATCATCAAGGCCGCCTTCGGCGGCGGGGGCCGCGGGATGCGTGTCGTCGAAAAACCATCCCAGCTCCCCGGTCTGCTCGCCGAAGCCCGTGCCGAAGCCGAGAACGCTTTCGGCAATGCCGCCGTTTTCCTTGAGCGCTACATCAAGCGCGCGAAGCACATCGAGGTGCAGATCCTCGGCGACCAGCACGGCAATGTCGTCCATCTCTACGAGCGCGATTGCTCGGTCCAGCGCCGCTACCAGAAAGTCGTCGAGGTCGCGCCCGCGATGCACCTCGACCCGAAAGTCCGCAAGGAACTCTGCGACGCCGCCGTCAAGCTCGCCGCAGGCATTGGCTATGACAACGCCGGCACCGTCGAGTTCCTTTACGACATGGATCAGAACGACTGGTTCTTCATCGAGATGAACCCGCGCATCCAGGTCGAGCACACGGTCACGGAATGCGTCACCGGCATCGACCTCGTCCGCTCGCAGATCCTCGTCGCCCAGGGCCACGGGCTTTTCTCCGAGGAAATCGCCATCCCGGAGCAGGACAAGATCCCCTGCAACGGCTTTGCAATCCAGTGCCGCATCACCACGGAGGATCCCGAGAAAAACTTCGCGCCGGACTACGGCCGCATCCTCAACTACCGCTCCGCCGCAGGCTTCGGCGTCCGCCTCGACGCGGCATCCGGCGACGCCGGTTCGGTCATCACGCCCTACTACGACTCCATGCTGGTTAAGCTCACCACGATGGGACGCGATTTCCCGATGGCCTGCCAACGCATGGATCGCGCGCTCCGCGAGTTCCGCATCCGTGGGGTGAAAACCAACATCCCTTTCCTGGAAAACATCATCGCCGACGAGACCTTCCGCTCCGGCCAGGCGCACACCAAGCTCATCGATACCAAGACGGAACTCTTCGTATTCAGCAAACGCCGCGACCGCGCCACCCGCACCCTCGCCTACCTCTCGGACATCACCGTCAACGGCAACCCCCACGCCAAAGGCTACCGCCCCACCGAGATCATGGTGCCAGCCACCGTGGCGGCGGATTGCATCCGCCATGCCGAGAACCAAACCAAACCCCTCCTCCAAGAACTAGGGCCCGAGAAATTCAGCCAGTGGATACTCGACCAAAAACGTCTCCTCATCACCGACACCACCATGCGCGATGCCCACCAATCGCTCATCGCCACCCGCATGCGCACCTACGACATGCTTAAAATTGCAGGAGCATATTCTGAGAGCACGCCGGAAATGTTCTCCCTGGAAATGTGGGGCGGCGCCACCTTCGACACCGCGATGCGTTTCCTCAACGAGTGCCCGTGGGAACGCCTCCGCCGCCTCCGCGCAAAAGTCCCGAACATCCTTTTCCAGATGCTATTCCGAGGCTCGAACGCGGTCGGATACTCGAACTACCCGGACAACGTCGTCGCCGGTTTCATCGAGCACGCAGCGGACAGCGGAATGGACATTTTCCGCATCTTCGATTCCCTCAACTACCTGCCGAATATGCAGGTCGCCATGGAGGCGGTCCGCGAGCACGGCAAATCCATTTGCGAAGCCGCCATCTGCTACTCCGGCGACATCCTCAACCCCGCCCGCTCGAAGTATGACCTCAACTACTACATCGCGAAGGCGAAGGAAGTTGAGAAAATGGGAGCACACATCCTCTGCATCAAGGACATGGCCGGACTCTGCAAACCGCAGGCCGCCTACAACCTCGTCCACGCCCTGAAACAGGAAATCGGCATCCCCATCCATTTCCACACCCACGACACCTCCGGCCTCAACGCCGCATCGGTCATCGCAGCATCCCGCGCCGGTGTCGATATCGCAGACCTCGCCATCGCCTCCATGTCCGGCTCCACCTCCCAGCCGAACCTCAATTCCGTCTGCGCCGCCCTCGGCTCATCCGACCGCGATCCCGGCCTCGACTTCGATTCGCTTAATGAAATTTCCGACTACTGGGAGCACGTCCTCGGCTTCTACAAACCCTTCGACTCCGCCCCCCGCGCCGGCACCGCCGAAGTCTATGAGCACGAGATGCCCGGCGGCCAATACACCAACCTCCGCGAGCAGGCCAACGCCATGGGACTCGGCCACCGCTGGCGCGAGATCGCCCGCACCTACGCGGAGGTCAACCAGCTCTTCGGCGATATCATCAAGGTCACGCCCTCCTCGAAAGTCGTCGGCGATATGTGCATGTTCCTCGTCACCCGTGGCATCAAGGCCGCCGATGTCACCAAGATCAAACCCGGCTCCATCGACTTCCCCGAATCCGTCATCGACATGCTCTCCGGCGGCCTCGGCCAACCCGATGGCGGCTGGCCCGCCGATGTCCAGAAAGTCGTCCTCGGCCCGAACCGGAAGATCACCACGAAACGCCCCGGCGAACTCGCGGAGCCAGTCGATCTCAAGGCCGTGGCGGCGGATTTCATCCGCCCAGCCGATCCATCCGCCTCCACCTTCGAGTCAACCGCCGTCCAGGATGCCCTCTACTCCCACCTGATGTATCCGCAGGTTTACAAGGACTTCCAGGCATCCCGTGCTAAATACGACGACCTCAGCAAGCTCCCCTCCCCCGCCTTTTTCTACGGCCTCCAGATCGGTGAGGAAATCGAGGTGGAGATCGACCCCGGGAAAATCCTCATCATCAAGCTCATCTCCATCGGCGAGCCGGATGCGAACGGCGAGCGAACCCTCTTCTACGAACTCAACGGCATGCCGCGCGAATCCATCGTCGTGGATAAATCCCTCGCCACCACCGCCACCGCCGCCCGCAGAAAAGGCGATCCCTCCGATCCCTCCCAAGTCTGCGCCCCCCTCCCCGGCATGGTCACCGAAGTCACCGTTTCCCCCGGCACCGAGGTCAAGGCCGGCGACAAGCTCCTCGTCATTGAAGCCATGAAAATGCTCACCACCGTCTCCGCCCCTGCAGATGGCACGATCAAGGACATCCTAGTCAAAAAAGGCGTCCAAGTGGACTCCGACGATCTGCTGGTCATTCTGGAGTAGTTTCAAGGAGGCACGGGATGGACAGACCGGATGAAAAAGCGTAGCCTGTCGGAAATCAGAGAAACGGAACCAACCACCCGCCAGCCATGAAACCATCGGAAAAATTCAACCGCGAATCACGCGACGCGGAAAAGCGCGCCTCCCGCCGTGCTGACGAGGATAGGCTCAAGGCTGGTGAGGATCCCGCCGTCCTGCAGCGCGAGAATTCCATTTTCCCCGAGGGATTCTTCAGGAACGCGCGCATCTCCAATCGCAGGCAATCACTCGGGCGCTGATGGCAATGGAAACCCGGATTGCCGATTACCTCGATTTTCTCGGGGATCTTGGAGCGGCGAATGCCCCTTATTTTCTCGAAGGCGGTCAGGCAGTGAACTTCTGGGCGGAATACTTCAGCAACAAGGGCGCGGAAGAGGCCATGAAGCGTTTCCGTCCCTTCACATCGAAGGACTGCGATCTTTGGGTGAGTTACACCGCTCTTTGCCACATCGAATCCGCCGCGCGAGGAGGGACGCTCATTAAAGGAACCTCCCCTGCAGATGGCCAGATCGGCATCTTCACGCTTGAGGGAGAACGCCCTCTCAGGATCGACCTGATGAGCAATGTGTATGGAATCGACCAAGCAAAAATCCCAAAAGTGTTGGAACGTGCCATCATCATTGGCGGCATCTCGATCATCGATCCCCTTTCCCTTTTCCAGAGCAAATGCCACTGCCTCCTTGGCCTCGACCAGACAGGACGCCAGGACGACAAACATGTCCGAATGCTCTGCCAGCTTCTGCCTGAACATTTCCGGGATGCGCTTGAGGACACCCTCTCCGGTCTCAGCACCCAACGAGCACTCATCAACGAACTCAAGCTCTTGAAACGAATCCTCAAGCTCCAAAAAGTGCGCCACGCCCTGCGAAACATCGGAGCCGATCCGGCAACTTTGTTCCCCAACAAACAACTCCGATCCTGCGGACTTGCCACCATCGAGTCCTTCGCCACCACCGCCTTGAAAGAAGCTCCCTAGCTGGCGGCAACCCATCCAGGACTCATCCTACGGGCGACAAACTCGTCACTCTGGAAGCCATGAAAATACTAACCACCATCTCCGCCCCCGACGACGGCACCATCAAGGATATCCTCGTCAAAAAAGGCGTGCAGGTGGACTCGGATGATCTGTTAGTGGTGATGGAGAGCTAACGGAGCTTCATGAGGGCTGAGTTTACTTTTAATTTGTCGCTCCCTTCACTGAGCCGTCACCCGCACCCGATAAAAAGCCCGCTCGCCGTTTGCCGGTGATTCCACGGTTACCAAGCGCACGATGCCCGTGCCTTCGCTGATCGTGGCAGGGCCTGTCGGGGTCGTGCCGTTCACGGATGTGGCGAGCGGCAGCCAAGTCACCAAATCGGTGGTCCATTCGACGACCAAGGTCATGCCACGTGCGAGGCTGTTGCGCGTGAGCGTGAGCTGGGCGGTTTGGCTGCCGGGCGCACCGGTGATTTGCAGGCTCATTGGTGTGATGGAACTGCTGCCGAGGGCGAACTCGATCATGTTCGCTATGCCATTGCCGTTGGCATCGGCATCAGGGCCGTTCAGTGCCGGGTTGGACTGCTGTGCGGGGGTGAGATTTGCGGCGAGCCAGTCGGCGAAAATTTCCACATCCGGAGCGGTATAGAGCGCATTGATTTCAGCCTGACTCAAAGCACGACGGTAGATGCGGAGATCGTCGAGTTGGCCGTTCCATGGGTTGCCGCCAAGGGTGGTATCGCCGATGCGTAGCAGGCCGGGCGTGGTGCCGCCGGGGCCGGTGTTGAATTGGGTGAACTGCGTGCCGTTATCGTAATACACCCGCGTGCGCCATGTGCCGGAGTCGTTGTAATTCACCATGGTCAGCAGATGCCACTGGCCGTCGTTCAGCGCGGGCGCGGTGGCGAGCTGGCCACCAAACTGGCCGCCGGTCACCCCTTGTACGTTCGCTACCGTATTGGTCGTCCACAGCCGCGTCTGCACGTAGCCGCTGACCACGCCATCGTCCTTTCCGATGATGGTGCGATAGCCGCCGCCAGAGGTGCTACGCGCCCACACGCTGATGGTGTAGGCATCGCCACGCGGCAGGAAATTAAGGTCGGCCTGATTGGCGGGAAAGAAGCGGTTCAGCGTCGCGCTGGTGCTGCCGGGGCCATACGCACCGCCAAAGCGTCCATCACCGATCCAGTGCGCACCGGTGACAGCGGTGGCGTGGTTGTTTCCGCCGGTGGCGCTGTCCCACACCTGCGTGCTGCTGCCTTCGTCAAAGGTGTAGTGGAGGACGAGATCGGGATCACTTACGAAGCCACCGACAGGCGTGACATCAAGCGTGAACGCACGTGTGGCACTGCCGGAAGCATCCGTGACACGCACGGTGATGGGCGCGCGCGCAGGTGCGATGGCTGCACCGCTGAGCACACCGCCCGCGGAAAGCGAAAGCCCCGATGGCAGTAGGCCGCTGTCAATGCTCCAGCTCTGTGTGGAAACACCTCCGCTTGCCTGCAAGCCGAAGCTATATGGAACGCCGACGGTAGCCGAGGGCAGTGTAGCCGTGGTGATGTCCAGAGCCGGATTCACCGTGACCTGCACTGGCGTGGTGACGGCGCTGCCTTGAGCGTTCGTGATTGTGCAGGTGTACAAGCCTGCATCATCGTAGTTTACGCCGTTAATCACCAGCTCAGGGCTATCAGTGCCGACGAGCGTGCTGCCACGCCGCCATTCAAAGGTGAAGGGGCCGGTGCCACCGACCGCCACGGTGTAGTGCAAGGCATTACCGACGGCCAAGGTCACGGCTGCGGGCTCGCTGACGATACTTGGAGCTTGCGGCGAAGGCGCGGGGGGCGTTGGCAGAGGCGCACCGTTCGCATCGCGGCCATCGAGTTGTGCCAGATAAGCCAGCAGGTCGCTTCGATCACCGGAGGGCAGGCTTTGCACGAGGCGATGTGGCTGCGCGATGGCGAGCTGGTCTGCGTTGGCGATGAGCAGGGCGTTGATCTGATGCGGCACCGGTGCCGTGCGCTGGATCTCGATGGTGTTCGTCGCGCCTGCGTTCAGCGTCGCAATGGTCTCAGCCCACAGCCAGCCGCTCGTCATGAAGCTATTGTCAGGTGTCTGCCGCGCCACGGGGATGCTCTGCGTGGCACCGTTGATGATGAGGTTGGCCGTGCCGCTGTTGTAATTCCGTACATAGCGGAAGGCGATACGTGCCGTGCCTCCACTGCCGCCATCGACGTTATTAAAACGCACCGAGGATGCCGCGGTGGTGTCGAGATAGGCCGCCGTACCGCCGAACATGCCGCGCACAGAGCCGCCACCGCCCTCCGCCGCGTTGTCCGTGTTCGTGCCTGCCGCGCCGATGTATTGCCCGCTGGATCCGAGGGTCATCGTGCCGCCGGCATACGCGAAGACATCGGCCAGCGTCTCGGCCTGACCGTGATGCAGATAGATTCGCGAGGCGTGTAGGCCATGCAGCGTCGGCGTGTCGATGCCGGTGAGCGTCTGGCCGAGCCGTGAGCCGCTGATGGCGGACTGCGTGCCGACATTCATGAGCGTGCTGTTCGTGAAAGAATCGCTGCTGTGACATGAAGCGCAGTTCTGCGCTGCAAACACGGCCTGTCCACGAACTGCCGCATCCGTGCGTGTGCCGTTGGTGTTTCGCGATGGACTGCGCGGCGTGTGTGAGGGCGTCAGGGATGAAACATAGGCAGCGAGGGCATCGAGATCGCTGCTGAGGCCGGCCTTTCCACTCGCAGGCGATGGATGCTGCGCGGCGAACTGCTGCGGCGAGAGGTTCAAAAATCCCGTGCCGCCGAAGGGGCCGCGGATGTCATGCTCGAAGTCTTGGATTTCATCGAAATTTCCGCTCCAATGCACCGCCCCGTGCCCCAGTCCGCTGCGCCCGCGCAGATCGGTCGTGCGGCGCAGTCCTTCGCCGCGTCCCGCAAAATCCCACACGCGGCCATCGCTTCCGCCGTCAACATGGCACGAGGCGCAGGAGATGTAGCTGTCCGCGCTCATACGCGGATCGGCAGCATTGTAGAAGATCTGTTTGCCGAGCAGGATCGGCGCGGTGAGCTGTTCGGTGGTCACAGCGGGTGTAGTGACGATGAGCGGCATGCTGGTTTGGTTTTGATTTAGCAATGGCGCGGCATTGCGCACGGTCACAGTGCGGCCCATGAAGTCCTGGGTGAAAAGGCGGTTCGAGATGCCGTCGATCAGCAGGCCCTGCGGAGCGAGGCCCGTGCCGACATCGAGCGTGATGACGGCAGGCGAGGTCAGTGTGGAGCCGACGACAATCTGCTCAGACAGTGGCGCGAGGCTGAAGGCATCGATGCCGGCCACGCGGTTGTTGCCCTGCTGCGTGATGAGCAGCGTGTCACCCAGCGGCGTGTAGGTCACGGCGCTGGGGCTGTCGCTGTTGTCGAAATCGCGGCGCGAATGCGGGATCTCGAGGTTGTTGGTCAGATCGAGGAAGGAGATGACCGAGCGCACGGTGGTTTCGTGCGTGAGATTGCCCACGCCGAAGAAAGTTCCGCGCTGGGTATTGTCCTGTTTCGACACGATGGCGGCACGCGTGCCATCAGGTGAAATGGCGATGCCCGCGAGGTAGTTCGGCACGCCCGCCGCGCGGTCGCCGCCATCGAGGGTGTTCGCTGAGGCAAGCGTGAAGAGTCGGGTGAATCCGAGTGTGGCCGTGTATTCGCCGGTTTCCGCGTGCAGGTTCGGCGAGATGAAGCGTGTCACCAGAACACGATTTCCGTTCGCGCTAATGGCGATGGCTCGTGGTGTGGTTAGTCCGCTCGCTGTTAGCGGAGCCGCCGCCGGACTTTCCGCCGAGTAACGGTGTAGTCTGCCTGATCCATAAAGCGTGACATACAACAGCGTGCCATCCGGCGATGCGGCGATACCGAACGGCGCGGAGCCATAGGCGAGCGGGATCGTCGTGTGCAGCGTGCCATCCGCATTCAGGACGCGGATTTCATCGCTGCCATGACACGTCACCCAGTAGCGGCCGTTCACATCTCGTGCGATGCTGCGCGGGTTCACGCCTACGGCATGTTCAGCCTCCTTGGCACCCGTGGTGGCATTGATGACGGTGACCGTGTCCGCATCGGGATTCACACTCCACACCCGCCGAGTGCCGGAATCATCGCCAATTGCCAGCGTCGAGCTTTGTGTCGGTCGCGGTCCGGGCGCGAGCGCTGTAATCACCAGCAGGCGTAGCGAGCCGGTGACGATGTTTCCCGGTGCATCCCGCACCTGCACGAGCACCCGCGGACGACCTGGGATCGTGTAGGTGAAGTCGGCGCTCGCGTTCGTGCTCCACGCGCTCCAGGTGCCGTCGAAGTTGAAGCGATACTCCAGTGTCCCGGTACCTGTTGCCGCTGCATTGACTGTGAGCTGCTGATTCGGTGCCGGCTGATAGTTGGAGGCCGTGATGCTGGTGAAAACAGGCGGCGCAGATGCATTGATGCCGACACCCGTGGAGAAGCGAAACGAGTAGGGTTCAATGTAATTCCCCGCCGCATCAACGAAGCCGATCTGATTGGCCGGATCGCTGGGAAAATCGACCTGGTAAGTTGTCTCCGCGGGTAGGCTCGCATTCGGCGTGAAGGTCAAGTTTCCCGAGAAATCGTGAATGAGGAATCCCGGCACGAATGCACCCAGCGTGTCGTTTTCGCCAACTGCACGCACCGTGAAGTCGATGCCATTGCGCGGCCCCCCGTTGCGCGGATGCTCATGGATGAGGAAGCTCAGCGGCGCATGGCGCGGGTAGTTCGTGCGGCCCGCCTGCGGGATGTGGTAGCTCACACGCGGCGGCGTGGTATCGGCGGCCTGTTGGTGGACCCACACGCCCATGCCTTGGTTGAAGTTAGGGATCGGATAACCGCCCGTGAGCCACAGGTTGCCAAGCGGCAGGGACATCTGCGAGGTGTTCACACCGGCGAGCGCGCCATTCGGCAACGCGGGCGCTCCGGCTGGACGCGGCGGATTCATTTCATTCAAGGTCAGCACGATGGGATTCGCATCGCCCGCGAGGAAGCGCGTCATGTCGATCTTGCGGTTGTGGATGAAGCCGAAATTATCCTGATACACCGGGTAGGAGGCATTGGTGAAGGCAGGCACCGTAAGGCTCGCAACCGTTTGCAGATTCACATTCGCGCCAGGCATCGTCGCCGAGGTGATGTCCGCGCCGATGAGGATGTCCGTCGTCGAGCCGATGACATAGAGTCCCGTGCCATCGCTGAAAAGATTCGGCCAGTAACCCTGGAAGCCGCCTTGAAGCGAGCCGACTGGCTGCGGCACCACGGTGTCATTCGCCGGATCGGCATCGCCGAAGTTTTGATAGCTCAGCCGATACACCACCACGCCATCCGCACCCGCGCCGCCGCTGCGTGCCATGATGAGCAGATCACCAAAAAACATCGGATGCCAGTCACCGCCGCCATAAGTGCCCA
>Ga0163144_10002686_pt1 | contig 40700 bp, 32 predicted proteins | sample OliLak19BULKMAT1_FD_123175 | JGI IMG/M metagenome (GOLD analysis project Ga0163144, IMG submission 123175) | Freshwater microbial mat bacterial communities from Lake Vanda, McMurdo Dry Valleys, Antarctica - Oligotrophic Lake LV.19.BULKMAT1 | ecosystem: Environmental > Aquatic > Freshwater >...
ACGTCGCTGCGCGTCGTGCGCAGCACGGACGGCGTCGTCGGCGCCCCCGGCATGAGCTTCGGCTCCGAGACGAACACGGGCCTCTTCCGCTCCGCGGCGGGCGCGATCGGCTTCGCAACCCTCGGCACCGAGCGGGCGCGCATGGACGCCTCCGGCCTCAGCGTCCAGGGAAATTACAACACGACCGGCGGCGGAGACTACCGCGTCGGCAATACTGTGGTGCTCACCTCCGGACGGCTCGCGCAGACGGCCGACGGCGCGGTCGCCGGCCCGTCGTTCAGCTTCGCCTCCGAGACGAACCTCGGCATGTACCGCCCCGTGGCCGGCGCGATGGCCTTCGGCTCCGGCGGCACCGAGATCGCCCGCATCAACGCCTCGGGCATGAACATCGCCACGGGCGACCTGCAGGTCGCCGGCACCTCCGTGCTGACGTCGGGACGCCTCGTGCGCCCGGCCGACGGCGCGGTCGGCGCACCGGCCTTCAGCTTCGCCTCCGAGACCAACACCGGCCTCTATCGCCCCGTGGCGAGCGCCTTGGCCGTCACGGCCGCCGGCGTCGAGCGCGGACGCTTCAGCGCCTCCGGGCTGCTCGTCACCGGCAACGTCGATACCACCGGAGACTTCCGCATCAACGGCACGCCCGTCCTGACCGCGACCCGCCTCTACCAGGCCGCCGACGGCGCCCTCGCGACGCCCAGCTACACGTTCTCCTCCGAGACCAACACGGGCCTGTTCCGGCCGGGCGCCACCGTCCTCGGTTTCTCCGTCACGGGGACCGAGCGCGGCCGCTTCGACACCTCCGGCCTCCTCGTCACCGGCAACACGAACACCACCGGCGACTATCGCGTCGGCGGGACCACCGTGCTCACCTCCGGCCGCCTCGCGCAGACCGCGGACGGCACGGTCGCGACGCCCGGACACGGCTTCAACACGGAGCCCAGCATGGGCATCTACCGCCCCGGCGCGGCCGCGATGGGCTTCGTGACGGCGGGTGTCGAGCGCTTCCGCACGAACACCACGGGCCTCGACCTTCTGATGGGCGATTACTCCGTCCAGGGCACGCCCATCCTCACCTCCGCCCGCCTCGTCCGCTCCGCCGACGGCGCCGTCGCGACCCCGGGCCACGCCTTCGCCTCCGAGGTCAACACCGGCATGTTCCGCCCGTCCGCCGGCGTCGTCGCCTTCTCGGCCGCCGGCACCGAGCGCGGGCGCTTCGACTCGACCGGCCTCAACGTCACGGGCCTCGTCAACCTGAGCTCCGACATACAGATCGGCGGCGTCATCGCGATGACGTCGACGCGCGTCCTGCGCAGCACGGACGGCGTCGTCGGCGCGCCCGGCATGAGCTTCGGCTCCGAGACCAACACCGGCCTCTTCCGCTCCGCGGCGGGCGCGCTCGGCTTCGCGACGCTCGGCACCGAGCGGGCGCGCATGGACGCCTCCGGCCTCAGCGTCGCCGGGATCTACAACGCCACCGGCGGCGGCGACTACCGCATCGGCAATACTGTGGTGCTCACCTCCGGACGCCTTGTGCAGGCGGCCGACGGCGCGGTCGGCGGCACGGCGTTCGGCTTCAACGCCGAGACGAACCTCGGCATGTACCGCCCCGTCGCCGGCTCGTTGGCCTTCGGCGCGAGCGGCACCGAGATCGCCCGCATCAATTCCACGGGCATGAACATCGCCTCGGGCGACCTGCAGGTCGCCGGCACGTCGCTGCTCACGTCGGGACGCCTCGTGCGCCCGGCCGACGGCCTCGTCGGCACGCCCGCCTTCAGCTTCAGCGCCGAGACGAACACCGGCCTCTATCGCCCCGTGGCGAGCGCCTTGGCCGTCACGGCCGCCGGCGTCGAGCGCGGACGCTTCAGCGCCGCCGGCCTTCTCGTCACCGGCAACGTCGACACGACCGGAGACTTCCGCGTCAACGGCGTGCCCGTCCTGACGGCGACCCGGCTTTACCAGGCCGCCGACGGCGCCCTCGCGGGCCCGAGCTACACGTTCGCCTCCGAGACGAACACCGGGCTCTTCCGCCCCGGCGCCAGCGTCCTCGGCTTCTCCGTCATCGGGACCGAGCGCGGCCGTTTCGACACCTCGGGCCTGCTCGTCACGGGCAACACCAACACGACCGGCGATTACCGCGTCGGCAGCACGGTCGTCGTGACCAGCGGCCGCCTCGTGCAGTCCGCAGACGGCGCGGTCGCCACCCCCGGCCTCAGCTTCAACCTCGAGACCAACACCGGCCTCTTCCGCCCGTCGGCCAGCGTGCTGGCCATGTCCGTCGCCGGCGTCGAGCGCGGCCGGTTCAACACCTCCGGCCTCTCCGTGACCGGCAATACCGACTCGACGGGCGACTACCGCATCGGCGGCACCGTGTTCGCGACGGCGGGCCGGCTGCTGCAGGCCGCCGACGGCACGGCCGCGGCGCCCGGCATCTCCTTTAACTCCGACACGGACGGCGGCATGTTCCGCGTCACGACGGACGTCATCGGCTTCGCGACCGCCGGCTCCGAGCGCATGAGGCTCGACGCGTCCGGCCGCCTCGGCATCGGCACCACCGCTCCTTCGACCACCTTGATGGTCGCCGGCACGGGCCTTCGCGTCGAGGGCGCCCAGAACGCCGTCCTCATGACGAACGCCAACTCGGCGACGCCCGCCGAGGAGAGCCAGCAGAACTCCCCCATCCTGCGCCTGACGGGCGTCTACGACAGCACGGTGGGCGCCGGCATCACCCGCGCCGAGCATAACGCCGACTTCCAGTATTCCATGCTGACCGCGGGCGCTTCGCCCACGGGCCGCCTCGGCCTCTCCGTCCCCGCCGGCACCGAGCGCCTCTCGGTCCTCTCGACCAACGGCAACATCGGCGTCGGCGACACGACGCCGACCAACACGCTTGATATCAACGGAACCCTCGGCGTGGGAGACGTCACCGTGATCACCGCCGCGCGCCTTATCCGCTCCGCGGACGGCGCCGTCGCCGGCCCGGGCTTCTCCTTCGGCAGCGAGACCAACACGGGCCTCTTCCGGCCCGGCGCGAGCATCATGGGCGTCTCGATCGCCGGCACCGAGCGCGCGCGCTTCGACGTCAACGGCATGCTCGTGACCGGCAACGTCAACGCGACCGGCGAGTTCCAGATCTCGGGCACGCAGCTCGTGACCGCGGGACGCCTCGTGCGCACGGCGGACGGCGCCGCCGGCGCTCCCGCGTTGAGCTTCGGCTCGGACCAGGACGTCGGGATGTTCCGGCCCGCCGCGGACGCCCTCGCCTTCGCGACGGCGGGCACCGAGCGCGCCCGCGTCGACAACACCGGCCTCTCCGTCACCGGGACGATCAACGCCACCGGCGACATCCTCAGCGGCGGCGTCGTCGTCCTCGGCGCCAACCGCCTCTATCGCGCCAACGACGGCGCGGTCGGCGGGCCCGCCTTCTCCTTCACGAGCGAGACCACCCTCGGCATGTACCGCCCGGCCGCGTCCACCCTCGGCCTCGTCACGAACGGGGTCGAGCGCATGCGCCTCGACTCCGCGGGCAACATGGGCCTCGGCACCAGCTCGCCGGGAAGCACGCTGCACGTCCGGGTCAACGACGCGACGAACGCGGCGAACACCAACGTGCTCCGCCTCGAGCACGACACGACGGGCACCCCCGGGGCCGGCTTGGCCACCGGCATCGCCTTCGCGGGAGAGACCTCGGCTTCCGAGAACCGCGACATGGGCCAGATCGACTCGGTTTGGACGAACTCGACGGACGCCTCCCGTTCCGCGGCGATGCGCTTCCAGACCGTCACCAGCGCCGGCGCGCTGACCGAGCGCGTGCGCATCACGGACACCGGGTTCATGGGCGTCAACACCATCAGCCCGGCGCGCCGCCTGCACGTCGCCGAGACCGGCGCCGGGTTCCAGCAGGTCATCACCTTGGAGAACACCAACGCCGCCGCGGCCGACATGGGCCCGCAGCTCGACTGGCGCGGCACGGGCGTGGACCAGGCCGCGATGCGCGCCGGCTGGAACGGCGCCGCGACCACCGACGCCTACCTCGCCTTCCTGACCCGCGGCTCCAACTCGCCTTCCGAGCGCATGCGCATCACGTCCGCGGGCAACGTCGGCATCGGCGTGACGAACCCCGCGGTCGCCCTCGCGGTCGGCGGGGCGACGGGCTCGACGCACGAGTCCAACCGCACCGACAGCCAGGCGCAGGTCTACGGCCGCGGCTTCGCCTTCGCGACGGACAGCCAGGCTCATCAGGGCGCCGTGTCGGCCGGCCTCTCGATCGCGGTCAACCGCGCCGATCCGGCGGCCGTGTTCAGCAACGCCACGGGCGACCTGCTGCGCCTGCATAGCGGCGCGACGGAGCGTCTGCGGATCGTCAACACCGGCAACATGGGCCTCGGCACCACGTCGCCGAACGTGAGCGGCGAGAGCGCGAACTCCCGCGTGATCACCATCTCGGGCGTCAGCGCCGGCACCAGCGACATGGGCGCCATCGAGCTGCGCAACCCGACCGCCACCGCCGGCTTCACGGCCGGCAACCTGAGCTACATCATCGGCAACACGCGCGTCGCGTCCATCACGGGCGTGTCGCACGGGTCGGCCGCCGACACCGGCGAGCTGATGCTGAACACGAAGCCGACCGGCGGCGCCCTCGCGGAGCGCGTGCGCATCGACCGGGCCGGCAACGTCGGCATCGGCGTCACCGCGCCGGCCGCGAAGCTTCAGGTCACCGGAGGCGACATGTACACGTCGACCGCCGGCAACGGGCTCATCCTCAAGAGCCCGGACGGCACGGTCTGCCGCCGCGTGGGGATCGACAACACGGGAGCCATGACCCTCACGGTCCTGGCCTGCCCGTAAGCCGAACCGGGACTTTACGACCATACTTGCAGAAATGCTAGATTCCTCCTGCCGTCAGACCGATCCAGGAGGACTCACGTGAACCGATTCGCTCTCTTGCTCCCGCTCATGCTTCTCGGCCTCATCGCCGCGACGCCGGCCATCGCCGCGAAGGCTCCTTCCGACTCGGACGTCCTCGTCACCGTCAACGGGGTCCAGGTCAAGCGCAAGCAGGTCATGGAGCGCTCGTGGGCTCGCGCGTCCAACGCGGCCTTGAATGAGATCGTCGACGACGTCCTCCTCGAGCAGGCCGCCAAGTCCTCCGGGGTCAAGGCCGACCCCGCCGTCGTCGACGCGCGCATGAAGCGCGTGCAGGCGCAGTTCAAGGACGAGAACGATTTCAAGTCCCGCCTCACCGCCCAGGGCCTGACGATCGAGCGCGTCCGCTCCCAGATCGAGCAGGAGACGCTGCGCGAGGCCCTCGTCACGAAGGCGCGCGACATCAAGGTGACGGACGCCGAGGTGAAGACCTTCTTCGACACGAACAAGGACCGCCTGGGCACCCCCGAGGCCGTCAAGCTGCGGCACATCCTCGTCGCCAACGAGAAGGAAGCCAACGACTTCCTCACCGCCGTCAAGGTCGGCGCCAACTTCGCCACCTTGGCCGCGCAGGTGTCGCTCGACAAGACGACGAAGGACAAGGGCGGCGACCTCGGGTTCATCCCCAAGGGCATGCTCCAGCCCGAGATCGAGAAGATCGCCTGGACGATCAAGCCCGGCGACGTGGGCGGCCCCGTGAAAACCGCGCAGGGCTTCCACATCCTCAAGGTCGAGGAGATCCGCCCCGCGTCGCCCGCCGTCTTCGAGAAGATCGCCGGCGAGATCAAGGAAGCCATCCTCGCGGACAAGATCACCAAGGCGTGGAACCCCTACCTCCAGGAGCTCCACGAGAAGGCGAAGATCGTCGCGAACCCGGGCAAGGCGTAGCCTTCGGGCCGAAAGGCCCGGAAACCGCTAGGCCTTCTCCCGGAGCGTAAGGACCCGCGCGGCCCCGCCGTCGGGCGCCGGAAGCCGCTATTCTCCTCATATGAAGCGGCTGCTGTCCTCGCTCCTCGCGCTGACCTTGCTCCTGGGCTCCGTTCCGGCCCAGGCGCAGGTCGGGCTCAGCCGGGTCTCCGCTCCGGTTCCCGTGACCGCGCCCACGCCGGTGCCGGCGGGCCTCGCGCCCGCGGCCGGACGCTTGGCGCCCGCGCTGTCCGCGCTGGCGTTCGCCGTCTCCCCGATGCCGGCGCCCGCGGCGATCCCGAGCGCTCCGGCGCCCGTTCCCGCGGCCCGCGCCGAGACGCCCCTCGAGACCCTTCGCCTCGCCGCCGAGCCTTCGCCCGTGTTTACCGCCGGCGCCGCCTTCGACGGCGCCCTCTCACGCTCCGCCGCCGCGACGACCGACCCGGTCCCCGGGCCCGAGGCCTCCGCCGCGACTCCGAAGAAAGCCGGCCTGCTGGCCCGCTATCGCGAGCACCGCAACGCCCCTCCGACCCCGTTCTCCAAGTTCGGCAAGGCCGCGCTCCTCGGCTCGCTCACCGGAGCGGCGATTCCCGTGGTCGCCGGCGCAGCCCCCGCGTTGAAGTTCGTCTACGCGGCCATGGCCGCCGACGCCGCGGTGATCGGGCTGCTCATTACGGCCGGCGTCGTCCTTTGGGCCGCGCGCAAGCTTCGGCGCGCCCCGCAGACGGCGGCCAAGCCCCCGCCCTCGAAGCGCAAGCTCGTCATGGCGACGATCCTGGGCCTCACTTTGGGGCTCGGCGTCGGAGTGGCGCCCTATCCCGCGACAGGGCCGGCCGTCCAGCTGGGCTCGGCGATCGTGGACCGGCAGCAAGCCCCCGCGCAACGCGAGCACGTGCGCTGGATCTCGGGCGGCGCCATCGAGGCGGAGACCGTCGAGATGCTCTCGGCGAATCCCATCGGCCTCGCCACGCTCAACTCGCTGCGCGACCGCTTCGGCGCGCTCCGCCTTCCTCCCTTCTTCATCTCGCGGCAGGACGACTCCTACGGCCAGCATGAGAACCTGTTCGACGGCGTCTATCTCAACGAAGGCGAAATTACGGGCCGTGGCTGGACGGTGGAGCAGTTCCTCAAGGATCCCGCGCTGCAGCGCAAGCTCGCGCGCGAGATGAGCTCGACGATCATCCACGAGCTCACGCACGCCGTTCAAGGCCGCCGCCCGCCGTGGACTCCGGGCTACTTCTCGAATTCGATAGAGACCGAGCAGGAGGCGTTCTTCCAGGAGATGCTCTTCCGCCTCGCCGAGCTCGAGGCCGATCCGGCCGCCCGCAATAACAGCCACGATCAGTGGATGGTTCCCGACGCGGCGGACAGCATCGACGGCTTCCTGAACAGCGTCGCCGGGATGTACGAGGACAACGTCGTGACCGGCAACAACCCCTATTTCAACGCGTACATGGCCGCCCAGCGAGCGCGCTGGCCCGCGTTCCGCGTCCACATCTATCAGGTCCTCGCGGCGCGCGCAACGTCGCCCAGAATGGCTAAAATGTACATGGACAAAGCGAAGGCGGCGGCGAAGGAAGCCGGGCTTCCGGCGCCGGCAGAGCTCGTCGCCTCGCGCTAGTCCGCGACACTGAAACCATGTTCTTCCCCATCATCTACTGGATCGTCGTTCCTCTGTTTCTCGCCTGGCTCGTCGTGCGCTGGCTCAAGAAGGCGAGCCCGCATGTCATGTCCCCGGAGGTGTCGGCGCTGTTCGCGGAAAGGCCCATCGAGCCGAAGTGGTTTCGGGCGGCGCGGCGGGAAAAGACCGGCGCCTTGAGCTGGCTCGGGGACTTCGAAAAACAGCCTGAGGCCGTCGACGCGGCTTACGCGGGGAAGGAAGCCGCCGTGAGAAACGGGGAGAAGGCGGAGTTCCTCGTGTTCAACGCCAAGGCCGAATTGCTCGAGCAGGTCGACTCGTAACGCCGATGGCGGCGCAGCCCCTGCGGGTCATCGGACGGCTGGAGTCCTGCTTTAGGGAGAAGTTCGGCACGCCGAGGCAGCCGCTGGTCGTGCCTGGAGCGACGGCGACGCTCACGATCGGGAAAGAGTTCCTGCCGGAGCATTCGTTGAACGGCTTGGAACGCTTCAGCCACGTGTGGCTTATCTCGTACTTCCATTTAAACACGAATAAGATCGTGAGGCCGAAGATCCATCCCCCGCGGCTCAAGGGTGAGAGCATCGGACTCTTCGCCTCGAGGTCGCCGCATAGGCCGAGCCCGATAGGGCTGTCGCTGGCGAAGCTCGTCGCGGTGAAGGGAGCGACGCTCCATCTCGCCGGGATCGATCTCGTGGATGGGACGCCGATTCTCGATGTGAAGCCGTACATTCCGGAGTGGGACTCGGTGCCGGAGGCGTCTCCGGGGTGGACCAAGGACGCTCCGTTTCCCAGGCTCAACGTCGGCTTTTCGCCTTCGGCGGTTGACGATATTAAAGCGGCCGAGAAACGGCTGAACGTCAACGGATTGAGACTACTCATGACGGACATTCTCAGCCAAGATTTGAGAAATCCGCGGGATAAAGCCCAAAATAAAGAGGGGCTGGAGCTGGGGTTTTTCCTTTATGACTTCGATTGCCACTTTACCGTCGCGAACGGCACCGCGACCGTCATCAAGCTCGTGACGGGTACTCTTATGCACAAAAAAGAGCGGCGCGCGTCTCCCAAACGGATTACGCTCGCGTGAGCTCGCCGGACATGTGGCGCGCCAACGTGCGGCGCATGTATGTATGGCGCGTGCTCATGCATATGCACTTCTTCGCGGGCGCCATGGTTCCCTTCTTCACCGACTGGGGCGGCCTGACGCTCACGCAGATGTTTTTGCTCCAGGGCTGGTTCTTCCTTTGGATCTTCCTGCTCGAGGTGCCGACCGGCGCGGTCGCCGACAAGTTCGGACGTAAGACCTCGCTCATCGGCGCGAGCGCCTGCTTATTGATCGCCACGGGCCTTTACGCGACGGGCAAAGGCCTGCCGCGGTATTTGCTCGCCGAGCTCATATGGGCCGCCGCCGCCGCGCTCTCGTCCGGAGCGGACGAAGCCATGATCTACGACAGCCTCAAAGCCGCGGGCGACGAGGCGCATTCGCAGAAGACGCTGTCGAACTTCATGGCCTGCAACATCGCCTCGATCGCCTTCGCGGCGCCGGTCGGCGGCCTGATCGCGGCGCGCTGGGGCCTGCAAGCCCCGTTGATCGCGATGCTCGTTCCCTTTTCCCTCGGGCTGCTGCTGAGCCTCACGTTTCGCGAGCCGCCCACCGGCGAGGAAGGCCCCAAGCCCGGCTACCGGCAGGTGCTGACGCGGGGGGTGCGCTACTTCGCGTCGCACAAGCCGCTGCGCGCGCTCGCCTTCGATTCGGTGACGATCTGGATGCTGTCCTTCATGATCATCTGGCTTTTCCAGCCGCGCCTCAAGGAGCTGGGCGTCGGGGTCGGCGTCTACGGCTTCGTCACGGCGGGGCTGACGCTGTCCCAGATTGCGGTCATGCACGGCTCGGAGCGCCTCGAGCGCTTCTTCGGCGGCACGCGCCGCTACCTGATCTGGAGCGCCGTCCTCCCCGGGCTCGCGTTCCTCATGCTGCCGTTCGCCACCAATCCGTGGGCGGCCTGCGCCCTGTTCATCGTGATCCCCGCCTTCGGCATGTCGCGCTCGGTCCTGATCTCCAACTACATGAACAAGCACATCGGCAGCGCCCAGCGCGCGACGGTGCTCTCGACCGTCGGCATGGGTCGCCAGCTCATGGGCATGCTGGTGCTGCCCGCCGTCGGTTTACTCACGAAGCTCTCGCTGTCGTGGACCTTCGCGGCGCTGGGCGCGGTTGTCCTCGCCTGCGCCTGGGCCTCCTCTGTCGAGGAAGACCACCTCGCGGCCTGAGCCGAGGAGCAATGCTCGCTGAGCGTAAGTTTTCCCAATTTACCGCGTGAATGCTCAACGTGCGTGGGTGCGTCCGGACGCACCTGCGCACGGCCTCCAATGCTAAGGGAAAACGAATGACGCGACCATTTAGATAAACTAAACGTGGTGCTCCAGAGATTCCGCTTTCAAGCCCTCGCGTTTCTCGGCTCGTTCCTCGCGTTCTGCCTGGAGCTGGCCGCCGCGAAGCTCCTGCTGCCGCGCTTCGGCGGCAGCGCCTACGTGTGGACCGGCGCCATGATGTTCTTTCAGGCGCTGCTCCTGGCCGCCTATCTCTACGGACGGCGAGCCCGCCTTCATCCGCGCGCGCACATGGCGGCGCTGCTGCTGCCCTTTATATTTTTGCCGATGTCCCTTCCGGCGGGTCCGGCGGCTTCCGGGCCTTTCGCCGACCTGCTGTGGTCCCTTCTCTGGACGGTCGGCGTTCCATTTTTCGTCCTCTCGACGACGGTCGTCGTCGCGCAAAGCTGGTATATGAGGGAGTCGCCCGCCGAGCGAGCCGACGGCTATTTCCTATACGCGGCCTCGAACGCGGGCGCCGCGTGCGGTCTGTTCGCATACCCTTTCCTCATCGAACCGCTGCTGCCCGTCTCCATGCAGGGGCGGCTGTGGCAGGGGCTTTACGCGGCCTACGCGGTCCTCTGCCTCGCGTGCGCGCCCAAAGGAGGCCCCGCGCCCGCCGCGGTGGAAGAAGGCCGCGCCGCGTCGCCTCGCGAGCGCGCGCTCTGGCTGCTGCTGAGCGCCGCCCCGTGCGCGGCCCTGCTCGCGGCGACGAACCTGCTGAGCCTCGACTTCGCGGCGGTGCCCCTGCTCTGGACGGCGCCGCTCGCGGTGTACCTGCTGACCTTCGTGCTCAACTTCAAGCGCCGTCCGTGGTACCCGGAGCGTCTCAATCTGGCCATGCTTCCCCTGTTCGCGGCCGTCGCCATGATCCCGCTGGCGCTCGCGTATTGGTTCGCGCGCGACTCGACGCCGGCGCAGATCCTCGCGAGCGCTCTCGACCTCGGGAAGTTCGCTTACATTCTGTTCGCGCTGTTCGCTCTGAGCATGATCTTCCACAAGTCCCTCGCGTCCGGCCGGCCTTCCTCGGAGCGCGCGATGGCCGAGTACTACAGCTGGATCGCGGGCGGCGGGCTTTTCGGCAGCGTGCTCGTCGGGCTCGCGGTGCCCCTGCTCGGCAGAAACGTCGGCGCGATCGCCCTCGACTGGGCCGCCGTCGCAGCGCTCGCCGCCTCGGCGATCGCCCTGCGGGACTGGGAGCAGATCAGGCCCCACCGCAAGACGGCGGCCGGGGTGGCGACGCTCGCCGCCGCGGCCTTCCTGGCGGTGGCCGCGGCCGGACGCCGCGCCGGCGTGGTCCTGAGCCTGCGCAACTTCTACGGCGTCTACTCGGTCCGCGACGAGGGCGGCGTTCGCAGCTTGTTCCACGGCAACACGGAGCACGGCCTGCAGTTCCTCGACGCGGCGCGCCAGGACGTCCCTCTCTCGTATTACGGCTTCTCCTCGCCGCTGGGCGAGGCGTCCGAGGAGCTCGGCGCGGGCTGGCGCTCGGTCGGCGTCGTCGGGCTCGGCGCCGGAAGCCTCGCGGCGTACGGCGCTAAAGGCATGACGATGGATTTCTATGAGCTCGACCCCGACGTCGCGGGCATCGCCGCGAGCCGGTTCACGCACCTGCGGCGCAGCGCCGCCGCGATCCGCGTCGTGACCGGCGACGGACGCCTCTCGCTCGAGCGCGCCGAAGGCGCGTCCTACGACGTCCTCGTCCTCGACGCCTTCAGCAGCGGCGCGGTTCCGATCCATCTGCTGACGACGGAAGCGTTCGCCGTTTACCTTCGGCGGCTGAAGCCGGGAGGCGTGATCCTGCTCCACGTGTCGAATCGCTATCTCGACCTGCGGCCCGTGCTCGCGGCGGCCGCGCGCGCTCTGGGCCTCGCGGGCGCCTCCAAGCGCCAGCTGTCGGTCGAAGAGGAAGGCTTGGTGCCGTCGGTCTGGGTGGCGCTCGCCCCCGACAGGGGCGCGATCGTCCGGCTCGTCGAGAAGAAAGGCTGGCGCCCCTTCGACGCGGGAGCGTCGCGCGCGAACCCCTGGACCGACCGGCACGCGAGCCTCCTGCCCGCCCTCGCGTTCTAGAACCCGTTACGCGGACGGCATGGCCGCGCGGGCAACGATCACGCGATGCTGGGACCGTCGCAGGTCCTCGACGTCAACATCCCCTGAAATAGGGCCGGGCCGTCCATTGCGCTCGCCAGGAATCGAACCTGGATACCCGCCTTCGCAGGGCGGGACACTATCCTTTGTGTTACGAGCGCAATCGACGGCCCGACGAAAGATTATAGCGTATCGCCGGGGTAAACTCCTAACGGCGAACGAGCCGGACGACGGTCTCGACGTGGTCCGTGTGCGGGAATAGGTCGAGCGCCACGACGCGCTCGAAGGAGTATTTCGCGGCGAGTATTTTAAGGTCCCGGCCCAAGGTCTCCGGATTGCAGGAGACGTAGAAGATCAGCGGTGGCGCCATCTCGAGCAAGGCCGCCGACGCCTTCGGATGCAGGCCGGCGCGGGGCGGATCGACCACGACGGCGTCGGGGCGCAGGTCGAGCAGCGAGGGCAGCAGCATCTCGACGGACGCGCAGTAAAATTCGCAGTTCTTGAAGCCATTGCGCTCCGCGTTGGCCTTCGCGTCGGCCACGGCCGAGGGGTTTTGCTCGACGCCGACGACCTTGCGCGCCGCGCCCGCCAAGGATAGCGCGATCCCGCCGCCTCCGCAGTAAAGGTCGAGCACGGTGCCGGCCGCCAGCTCCCGCGTCCAGGCGCGCAGAAGGCCGTACAGGGCCTCGGTCCCCTTGGTGTTCGTCTGGAAAAACGAGTGAGGGGAGATGCGGTAGTCGACCGCGCCGTCGGGGAAGTACAAGGTCTCGGTGATATACCCTTGCCCCGTCAGGACTTCCATGGAGTCCGAGATCGCGGTGTCGGCCGCCTTCGCGTTGGAGCCCAGAAGGATCGTCGTCGCGGGATACACCCGCTGGACCGCCTCTATAAAGGAGGGCTTGGGGATTTGGCCGTTCGTCGTGACGAGGTGGACCATCCTCTCCGGGCGGTTCTTGGCCTCGCGGATGACGAGATGCCGCAGGATTCCCTCGTTTTTATGGGAATTAAAGGGCGGAACCTTCTCGCGCTCGGCCCATTTTCGCACGCTCGCGAGAAGCTTGGCGGCCTCGGGGCTCGGCAGATGACACTCCTGGAGATCGAGGATCTCGTACCACTTGCCGCGGGGCTTCATGCCGAGCTTGAGCCAATGATCCTCGACCGGCGGGTAGACGTCCCCGAAGCTGAACTCCATCTTGTTGCGGTAGTTCCACTCGTCGGGCGCGCCCGTGATCGTGAGCTGGGGCAATCCCTCGACGCCCTTCAGTGCGGCCAATACCTTCTCTTTCTTCAGCGCGAGCTGGAGGTCGTAGGGCTTGTCCTGCAGGGAGCAGCCGCCGCAGGTCCCGAAGTGGGAGCAGCGGACGGCGGTCGGCTCAGTTGGCGAACTTGAAATGGCAGACATCGCCGTCTTTGACCGTGTACTCTTTTCCTTCGGAGCGGATCAGGCCTTTCTCGCGCAGCGCGGCCTCGGAGCCGAGCTTATCGATGTCGCCGTAGCCGTAAATGTCGGCCTTGATGAAGCCCTTCTCGAAGTCGGTGTGGATGACGCCCGCGGCCTGAGGGGCCTTGTCGCCGACGTGGATGGTCCAGGCGCGGACCTCCTCGACGCCGACGGTGAAGTACGAGCACAGGCCGAGCGTCTTGTAGGCGCCGACGATGACGGTCTCGAGGCCGCTCTGCTTCATGCCGAGCTCCTTCATGAACATCTCGCGGTCCTCGCCGGACAGCTGGGCGATCTCGCTCTCGAGCTTGCCGCAGATGACGACGGACTCCGATCCCCGCGCCTTCGTGAAGGCGGCGAACTCGGCGAGCGTGGCGGCGTCCGGGCTCTCGTCGGTATTGCCGACATAGAGCACGGGCTTGGCGGTCAGCAACGCGAAATCCTGGAGGACCTTGGGCTCCAGGCCCAGCGCGCGGGCGGGCTTGCCCGCCTCGAGGCCGCCCTTGAGCGTGTCGAGCACGACCATCTGCTCGCGCGCGGCCTTGTCGCCGGACTTGGCCTTGCCGGAGACCTTGTCGTACTGCTTCGAGATGCTCTCGAGGTCGGCGAGCATGAGCTCGGTCTCAATGACGTCGATGTCGCGCTTGAAATCGACGCCGCCCATCGTGTGGATGACGTCCGGATCCTTAAATAGGCGCACCATGTGGAGAATGGCGTCCACCTCGCGGATGTTGGCCAAAAATTTGTTGCCGAGGCCCTCGCCGGAGGCAGCGCCCTTCACCAAACCCGCGATATCGACGAAGCGGCAGGAAGCGGGGATCGTCTTTTTGGGCTTGGCCAGTTCGGTCAGGCGCGCCAATCGCGGGTCCGGCACTCCTACGACGCCCACGTTGGGCTCGATAGTCGTGAACGGGTAATTCGACGCCGCGGCGTTGCCGGACGTCAAAGCGTTGAAGATGGTGGACTTGCCGACGTTCGGGAGACCGACGATGCCTATTTCCATGGGGAAGCCCATGGTATCAAATCCGGCAACGCCGGGTCCGTGGGCCGAAAGTCCCGGAATCCCGTGGGCCCTATCCCCGGGCCCGTCAAGGACCTCCGGCCCTCATGATCGATCGACGTGAGTTGATAGGATGCGGCCATGAAGAACAAGCCCCGCCTTTCCCCCGCGTTCGCCGCCCTTTGCCTTTTCCTCGTCTCCGGCCCCCTCCCCGCCGCCGCGCAAATGCGCGTGCAGGTCGGAGTCCCCGGCGGCTCCGCCGTTCCCGTGGTGCCCGCGCTCGGCATCGCGCCGAACGTGGGCTCATTCTCCAACGCGGCCGCGACCCTCGGGCTGAACTCGTCGCTCTCGGCGCCGAGCGTAACGCCCTCTCCTCTCATCTCCGCGATCCCGGCGGCGCAGGCCCCGGCCGCCCTGACCGTCGTCGTGGAAGCCGCCGCGAAGGCCGACGTCTCCGAGGCCATCGTCGTCCGCACGCCCGGCGCCGCCGCGACCGGCATCGCCTCCGAGGCCGCCCAGTACGCGGTTCCTTCCGCGCAGGCCCCCGTCGCGAAGCCCTCCGCCCCCGCCGCCAAGAGCCTCGGCGGCCGCATCCTCGACACCTTGCTGCGCCGCCCCGCGGCCTCGGTCGCCTTCGACGGAGAGCGCTCCGCGCCGATCTTCGCGCGCATGGGCCTCATGGAGCAGAAGCCGCTCATCCTGCCCAACGGCAGCGCGATGGACGAGCAGCCCACGACCCCCTCCCCCGACCGCGAGCCCACCACGCGCGTCGAGGCCTACGGCCTTCCCGGCGCCCGCGACGTCGGCGGCATCTTCGAGACGAGCCGCAAGATCCTCGCGGCCGATCCCGCCAACGGCGGCGCGGTCGTGGACGCGGTCAAGGCGATGATCGACGCCGACCAGGCGCGCTACGGCGTGTCGAGCTCGGACCTGCGCCTGATTCACGCGCAGAAGTTCACGGGCAAGGGCGGCCAGGCCGACACCTTGTTCGTGTACTTCCGCCAGACGAAGAACGGCCTCGCGGTCAACGGCTCGGCCCTCTCCTTCACGATCAAGACGCTCGACGGCCGTCCGACGATCGTCGCGCAGACCGGCCAGATCTTCCCCCAGCTCGACGTCAACACGGAGACCGTTCTCACCGACGATCAGATCATGGCCAAGATCGCCGAGCGCACGGGCATGCCCGCCTCGAATGTCTCCAGCAGCTTCGAGTTCTATGAGCAGAAGATCGTCTACTCCCGCGGCGAGTGGCGCAACGTGAAGCTCTACGTCGCCGAAAACGTTCCGTTCATGGTCGCGGTCGACGTCGTCAGCGGCCTCGTGTTCGCGTGGGACAACCGCACCGGCCTCACGAACGGCGCGGCCCCGGACGCCGGCGGCGTCAGCGGGAAAGTCAGCGGCAAGGCCGTCGACCGCGGCCCGATCCTGGCCAAGTCCGAGATCACCGAGGTGCCGCTCCCGTTCCTCGAGGTCAAGATCGGCGGCAAGACCTACGTGACCGACAAGGAAGGCAAGCTCCCCTCAGATCTCGTCGCCGGCCCCGAGGGCCTCGAGCTCATCGCGACTTTGACGGGGCCGTACGTGCGCATCGAGAACCAGCAGGGTGCGACGCTCTCGGTCAAGATCCAGGTCAAGCCCGGCGACAACCAGGTCGTCTTCAACCCCAACACCGGCATCGCCGACGAGAACACGCTGGCGCAGGTCAACGCGTTCCATAAGGTGAACCTGTCCCTCAACTTCCTGCGCGAGCGCGGCCTCAGCAACGAGCGCATGGACAAGATGCAGCTCCCCGTCCGCACGAACATCAACGACGAGTGCAACGCCTACTACACGCCGGGCCGCCCGACCCTCAACTTCTTCCGGTCGAGCAAGAACTGCGTGAACTCCGCGTATGACACCGTCGCCGAGCACGAGAACGGCCACTATTGGGACGACTTCACGGGCGGCATCGTGAATGGCGGCATGTCCGAAGGCTGGGGCGACATCCTCTCGATGTTCCGCCTGAACAACCCCGTCGTCGGCGAGCACTTCCTCAAGCAGGCGCGCGGCGGCGTCGACTATATTCGCCACGGCGAAAATACTTATCAGTACAACGAGTACGATGAGGTGCACGACCAGGGCCAGGCGTGGGGCGGCTTCGCGTGGAAGCTCCGCAAGGCTTTGATCGCGAAGCTCGGCGACGTGGACGGCGCGGCGATGGCCGAGTCGCTGGTCCTGCCGACGATGTTCGCGAAGGCCTCCAGGATCCCCGACGCGATGGCGCAGGTGCTCGTCAACGCGACGGGCAAGGACGGCGCGATCCTTCACGAGGCGGAAATCCGCGCGGCCGCCAAGGCCCACGGCATCAGCCTTCCGCAGAGCGGCAAGGGCGTCGCGACGAGCTTCCTGTCGCGCCTCTCCGGCCCGCTGTCCGTCGTCCGCTTCACCGGCGCCGATCAGCTCGGCGGCGCGCTCGGCGGCGAGACGATGCTGGCCGCCGGAGCGCAGGCTCCGACGGTCAAGGCCAAGATGACCTTCACGGTCGGGGCGCTCTACCGCGGCCGGGTCGTCAACCAGCTGCGCCGCTACCTCGACCAGGCCGGCGTCAACTACTCGCTGAAGTCCTACGGCGGCTGGCTCAGCACGGACTACCTGCTCGTCATCGAGGGCCCTCAGGACGAGGTCCAGCAGCACGTTGAGGCGATCCAGGGCTGGTTCAACGGCCTCGAGACGCGCTAAAAGCTCTCCTCACCAGGAGACCGGACGGGCGGGCGGCGAAAGCCGCCCGCCCGTCCCTTTTTTAGGGCGCTCGTATTTGTCATACTGCGGCCATGAATCCGACACCCCTCATCGCAGCGCTCTTTCTCGCCGTCGCCTCTCCCGCTTCCGCCCTCGAATGGCACTCCATGGGCGCGCGCTCCGTCGGCATGGGCGGCGCCGGCGTCGCCTTGGCCGAGGGGCCTCTCGCGTCCTACTGGAACCCGGCCGCGCTCGGCCGCGCGAGCGTCAACTCCTACGGCGGCGCGATCCACTTCGGCGGGCACGTGGCGCTCAGCGGGTCGGTGTACGAAGGCGCCAAGAACCTCCAGCAGCTCAAGGACCGCGGCACGACGCCGACCCAAGCCGAGATCAACGATGCCCTCGACAAGCTCGACCAGCCCGGCGGCCTGCGCTTTGACGGCGGGCTCGGCTTGAACGCCCGGGTCGGCAAGCTCGGATTCTTCTTCAACGCCATGGCCGACGCGGGCGCCGTGTCGCGGGTCGATAAAAATCCCGCCCGGTCGGGCACTACGACCTTCCAGCAAAACCAATCCAAGCTCGTCGTGAAGGGCGCCAACATCATCGAGCTCGGCGCCGCCTACGGCCACGAGCTGCCGTTCGCCCCTGGGCTTTACCTCGGCGGCGCGCTGAAGCTCATGAACGCCCACGTCGGCTACACCGACTACGCCATCCTGAGCAACAACAACGACTCGGGCAACATCACGTCGAAGCTCACCGATAGCGCCACGAAGAGCTCCAACTTCGGCGTCGACGCGGGCCTGCTCTGGGACGTCGCGCGCACCTTCGACGGCGCAGCGCTCAAGCCCCGGGTGGGCGTCACGGCGCGCAACATCAACAACCCCAAGTTCAAGCAGCCCGCCGCGGCGACGGCCGCCGGCGTCACGAACAAGTTCGCGGCCAACCCCCAGGTCCGCCTCGGAACGTCCCTCTCCCCGATGAACTGGTGGAACCTCGCCCTCGACGTCGACCTCACGCGCAACCTGACCCCCGTCGACGGCACCGCGAGCCGCCAGGTCTCCCTCGGCACCGAGTTCAACGTCTTCAACCGCTCGTGGATCAACATCCCCCTGCGCGCCGGCCTCATGCGCAACACGGAAGATCCCGCCGCCGGCACGACCTTGACCTTGGGCGCCGGCCTGAACCTGATGCATTTCATGCTCGACCTCTCCGGCGGCGTCAGCAACCGGAACGTGCGGTCCTCGACCAACGAGAAGTTCCCGCGAGAGGCTTTCCTCGGAGCCCAGGTCAGCCTGCTCTTCGGCGGCGCCGACAAGGAGCCCGCGCGCGAGAGGACCTCCCCTGCGCCGGACGCCCCGCCCACCGACCAGCCCGCCAATACCGATACGATTCGCAAGGCTTCGGAGAAGGCGCAGGAAGACCTCAAGGTCGAGGAGCTTAAGAACGCCACCCCGGAGAAACGCTGATGAATATTCACCGCCTGTCGCTCACCGCTCTTGCCCTCGCCGGCTCCCTCCTCACGGGGTGCGCCGGCTTGTCGGTGAAGCCTCCAAAGCCTTCGGGCATGCCGCGCGCCGAGGCTCCCGTTCCGCTCAAGGTCGGCATCTACATGAAGAAGCCGCGCTTCGAATGGCAGGGAACGGGCGGCATGACGACGGCCTACATGGAGAGCCATCGCGACCGATGGATGTTCAAGAGCCTGCTCGCGGAGTCCGACGACGTGGGGAGCAAGTTCGTGCGAGCGCTGCAGGCGTCCTCGGCGTTCACCCAGGTAAACGAGGTCAAGAGCCTCGGCTTCTACGGCACCGGCGGGGAGCATGACCTTCTCATCGACGCGGATTTCTCCGGCAAGTACACGCAGGACCCGGCCCTCTTCGGCAAGGCGTTCATGACGGGGTTCCTGATGCTGCTGCCCGCGCCGTTCATCCGCTACGACGACGCGTTCTTCGCGGCCGCCGAATTGACTGTCTATGACCGGACGGGACGGCTCCTTCACAAATACTCCGAGCGCCAGGATATCGCGACGTCCGCGGGCCTGTTCTCCGCGGGCACGCCGAGCTCGATCGTCGCGGGCATCGACGCGGCCGCCTCCAACCTCGCGTCCAAGCTCGTGACGGCGCTCATCAACGACCGCGCGGGCTACCAACGCGCGGCCGCCGAGGCGCCCGCGCAGGCCGCCCGCCGTCCCGCGCCGACTCCGGCGCCCGTCCCCGCGGAAGCCGTGACGGAGCCCGTCGTCGAGGCTTCTCCGCTCGCGTCGCCGATGTTCGGCGGCGCCGTCGCCGCGCCGGCCACGGCCGCGTCACCCATGGTCGCCGCCGCCGAACCGGCCGCCGCCCAGCCCGCGGCCGCCGAGAGCGCCCCCGCGTCGTCCGAAGTCGCCGAGGCCAAGCCCGCCGCGAAGCCCGCCGCGCGCGGGCCGCTCACCCCGGCTGAAGAGCTCGAGATCGACGAGCAGCTGATGCCGTAATCTGTCGGTCATGTAATATTCGTGACTTGACAATTTTCGGCGAACCATCTATGCTTGCGAATATGAAGCCCCCGAGCGTGCTCATCCTCCTTCCGATGGCGGCTTCAGCCGCGGCCACGCTTTTTCTGACAGGCTGCGCCGTTCAGCAACCGATGGCGCGGCAACGCACGTGGACCGCCGCAGAGGAAACCCCGGTCGCGCGGGGCATGCTCGCTGCCCCTGCGGCGAAGCGTCCCGCGGCCAAGGCCAAGACGATGGCCGCGGCCCCCGAGCCCGCGCCCGAACCGGCCGCCGAGCAGGCCGCCGAGCCCGCGGCTGCCGCGGAACCCGCTCCCGAGCCCCAGACTCAAGCCGCCGCCGAGCCCACGCCTAAACGCCGGGGCCCTCTGACGCGCTCCGAAGAAATCGAGATCGACAACCAGGTGATGCCATGAGATACCTTCAGCCCTCCGTCTGCGCCGTCGTCGCCGCCGCCGCTCTCGCCGCCACCGGCTGCGGAGCCCCCTCGAGCGTGAGCAAACGCACCGTCAACGGCTTCCTCGCTCAGCGCGACTACGCGAAGGCCGAGGCCTATCTCGACGCGGGCAAGGAGACGCAGTACGGCAAGCGCAACATGGTGCTGTATTACCTCGACAAGGGCCTCGTGCAGCATCACGCGGGCAAGTACAAGGAGAGCGACGCCAGCTTCGACATCGCCGAAAAGCGCATGGATGAGCTTTACACGAAGAGCGTGACGAAAGCCGGCGCGATGGTCGTCATCAACGACGCGACGATGGACTACATGGGCGAGCCTTTCGAACGCGCGCTCACGCACGTCTGCCGCGCGCTGAACTACGTCTTCCTCGGCAACCACGACGAGGCGCTCGTTGAAAGCCGCAAGGTGGAGCGCTTCCTGACCGAGCTCGGCGACAAGGTCGGCGCCAAGCCCATCTATAAGGACGACGCCTTCGCGCGCTACCTCGACTCCATGCTCTACGCCGACGCCGGCAAAAGGGACGACGCGCGCATCTCCTATCAAGCCGCGCAGGCCGCCTACGCCGACTACCAGAAGGCGTACGGGACGCCCATCCCCCGGTTCGACTTCCCCAAGGACAAGAAGAAGCGCGGCGAGGTCGTGTTCATCCACTACAACGGCGTCGCGCCCCGCAAGATCACGAAGACCTTCCAGATCGCCTGGAATCAGGCCCTGCCGCTGATGCAGGCGAGCGGGGACGCCGAAGCGGAGGGCGCGAAGGTCAAGAACGCGCTCACCGCGGGCTTCATGGGAAGGGCCGTGACGGTCGCGTTCCCCGCCTACACGCAGGACCCTTACGTGATCACCTCGTCGGAGCTCATGATCGATAACCAGCCCGTCGCCTCGACGATCCTGATGGAGGACGTCTCCGCCATCGCGCAAAAGACCCTGGAGCACCGCATGACCGCGATCAAGGGGCGCGCCATCGTGCGCGCGACGGTCAAATACATTCTCGCCGAGACCGCGTCGAAGGCCGCCGCCAAGGGCTGCGACCAGATGCCCGGCGGCTTCCTCGCCGTGCAGGCCTGCAAGCTGGCCTCGCGCGGCGCCGCCCACGGCCTCGCCGCCCTCAGCGAGTACGCCGACACGCGCGGCTGGGCCGTCCTGCCCGCGCAGATTCGCATGGCGCGCGTGAAGCTCGAGCCGGGCAAGCACGACATCGCGATCCACTACAAGAACAACCTGGGCGTGATGATCTCGTCCCAGACCTTCAGCGGCGTGATGGTCGCCGATCATCGCCGCACGTACCTGTCCGCGCGCACGGCTCAGTAATCAAACGTTAAGGGCTCAGGCCGCCCGGGGATTGACGGAAAGTTATACGCATATTACACTGTATCTACGTATAACTATGGCGACCCCGGGCCACAGGGCCGGCGCGGCGATCCGCCAGTCCTAAATGAGTTTTCTTGCGTGATCGAGCGTTTCGAACAGATTTTCGGCTTCGGTAACGTTCCTGACTGATTTGACAGGGACCCCTAGGCCTTTTTTACCTAGATGTTCCGAGCATCAGGTCACGGCCAACCCGCCCCCCACCGCGCAGTAAAGGCCGTTACAGGTCCCAGCGCCGAATCAGCACGATCGCCAGGGCGCCGAAGCCGATGTTGCCCAGCCAGGCCGCCAGGAACGGATGGACCTGTCCGTTCACGCCCAGCGTGTGCCCGACTTCCAATATCCACAGGTAGACGAAGGAGAGCCCCAGCGCGGTGCAGAAGCTCACGACGCGCGACGACTTGCGCAGCCGCAGCGCGATCGGGATGCCGAGCGCGCAGATGATTAGGTTCGTGAAGGGATAGGAGACCTTGGCCATCGCGGCGAACTCGTACTCCCGCGGCGAGCCTCCGAAGCGCCCCACGCGGCGCGCGTAGGCGAGGGCCTCCCGCATCGTGAGCTCATCGGGGTTCGTCGGGCGCGGCACGAGATCAAGAGGCGGGGCGTCCAGGTCCGAGATCCTCGTCGTAAACGGCTTCTCGACGACGCCCAGCGGGCCGAAGATTCTCTCGACGCCGTCATGGAACACCCAGCGCCCGCGGGCCGGATCCCAGAACGCGCGCTTCGCGTCGAGCTGGCGGTCCACGCCGCGCTCGCCCATCGTCTCCAGGATCGGACGCTCGAGTTTGCCTTCCTTCGGGAGGAACAGCCAGGCCTGCACGAACTGGTCCTCCCCCCCGAGCAGCGCCACGTTCTGATACTTCGTCCATTCCCACTCGGGGTGGACCTTCTCGCGCCACAGCCTCCGCGAGCGGGCCCACGCCGCGGGCATGATCGTCTCCTGCGCGGCGAAGGCGAGCACCGACACCGCCAAGGAGCAGCCGAGCACCGGCAGCCAGAAGCGCTTCGTCTCGATGCCGCAGGACTGGGTCGCGAGCCACTCGCCGCTCTGCACGAAGCCGCCGACCGCCACGAGCGTCGCGAGCAAGGTCGCCATCGGAATCACTCGGCCCGCCCAGTACGGGACCTCGAGCCAGAGGCACTCGAGGATGGTCAGCAGCGGCGCGTGCGAGCGGGCGATCAAGTTCATCTTGTCGAAGGTGTCGCCGAGGAAGATGAGCACGGCGAACAGGCCGAGCCCGAAGCCGAACGGCTTCACGAAGCGGCCGATCATGTAGCGCGTGTAGATCGTCAAAGCGCCGCCGCCTTGCGCGTCAGGACCACGCCCGCGACGAGGCCCGCGATGTTGCAGAGCCACGGGGCGGTCATGGAGACCGCCTCGTGCTTGCGGCCGAGGCTGACGCCCACGACGAGAAGTCCGTAGAAGACGAAGAGCACGGCGACGCTCCAGGCGAAGTCCGCGCCGCGCGTGCGCCGCTTGACCATCCCGAGCGGGACCCCGACCCAGAAGAAGACGAACGGGGCGAGCGCCGCCACGGTGCGCACGGAGGCCTCGACGCGGTATTCGAGGCGGTGCTGGACCGTCGTGTCGGGCAGGGACGCCTTGCGCAGGAGCACCGTCGTGGTCATCTCCTGGATGTCGAGGCTTCGCGGGCCCTCCAAGGGGGTCGACAGCGGCACGAATACGCTGTACCGCTCGAAGCGGCCCGACGTGAAGCGCTCCGGCTCCTTGCTCGGGAGCTGCAGCTGGCCGTCGAGCAGCTCGAGCGTGATGCCGCGGCCCGGCTCCGTCGTGAGCGTGCCCTTCTCGGCGTTGATGCGCATGCCCTGGCTCACGCCGGGCTTGACGAGATAGACTCCCTCGAGCGCCCCGGTCTTCGAGTCCGAGCCGCGCGCGTACAGCCGCCACGGACCCAGCTCGATGAAGGAGCGCGGCCGCACCTCCACGCGCGCCACCTTCTGGGCGGCCTCCGTGGTGCGCTTGCGAAAGGAATGATAGCCGTCGGGGCCCACCTTGTGGTTGACCACCAGCATGAGCATGGACAACAGGATCGCGGCCCAGAGCAGGGGCCGCGTGATCTCGCGGTAGGAGAAGCCGCTCGCGCGCAGCGCCATGACCTCGCCGCTGTCCGTCAGCTGGCCGACCGTGACCATCGCCGCGACCATGAAGGACATCGGCACGGCCAGGGCCGCGAGCGAGGGCAGCAGCGGCGCGAAGCAGGTGAGCACCCACCAGGCCGGGATGCCCTTCATCATCGCCAGCGAGAACAGCCGCAGGAACTGGTTCATGAGCAGCACGCCCAGGAACAAGGCGGCGCTGGCCCCGAAGACGGGCAGGAACACGCCGAGGATGTAGCGCGGCAGGAGAGGCATACATCGATTCTATCAACTATGGGTCGAGGTATTTATTATGATCGGATTCATGAACGACCTTTCCTCCAAAGCCGCCGTCGCCTCCCTTTACGCCGACGATCATTTTCCCGAGTTCCTCGAGGACTTGAAGCACCTCGCGCGCATCCCGAGCGTTTCCTTTCCGGGCTTTGATCCTAAAGAAGTCGTCCGCTCCGCCGAGGCGGTCGCCGCCCTGTGCAAGGCGCGCGGCCTCGAGAACGTGGAAATCCTCACCTTGCCCGGCGCGCATCCCTACGTCTACGCCGACTGGCTGCACGCCCCGGGCAAGCCGACCTTGCTCCTGTACGCGCACCACGACGTCCAGCCCGCGGGCCGCGAGGAGCTGTGGAAGTCCCCGCCGTGGGAGCCGACCGAGCGAGACGGCCGCCTGTTCGGCCGCGGCTGCGCCGACGACAAGGCCGGCGCGGTCGCGCACACGAGCGCTATCGCCGCCTGGCTCAAGACGCACGGCTCGCTGCCCGTCAACGTCAAATTGATCATCGAAGGCGAGGAGGAGTGCGGCTCCGACAATTTGGAGCCCTTTCTCCAGAAATACGCCTCCAAAGTGATGGCCGACGCGATCGTGCTCACCGACACCGGGAACTTCGACCACGAGACCCCGTCGATCACCGTGGCACTGCGCGGGATCGTCGCCCTCGACGTGACGGTCCGCTCGATGGACCATCCCCTGCACTCGGGCATGTGGGGCGGCGCGGTCGCCGACCCCGTCCTCGCGCTCACGAAGATGATCGCCTCCGTCGTCGACGCCAAGGGCCGCATGACGATCCCCGGCATTTATAAGGACGTGAAGAAGCCCGCGAAGGCCGCCGAGGCGAGCCTCAAGGTCCTCAAGTATACGGAGAAGACCTTCCGCGAGCAGAGCGGCCTGTTCAAGGGCACCAAGCTCATGGTGGCGCCCAAGGATCTGCTGCGCTCCAACTGGTACTGGCCCACGTTCTCCGTCAACGCGATCCAGGCCTCCTCGAAGAAGGATTGCGCCAACATCATCAACGACTCCGCGTGGGCGCACATGGGCATCCGCGTGGTGCCGGGCATGGACCCCAAGAAGGTCCTCGCGCAATTAAAGAAGCATCTTCAGAAGAACGCGCCCTGGGGCGTGAAGGTGGAGTTCTCCGGCGAGACCGCCAACCCGTCCTGGACGACCAACACCGACGCGCCGGCGTTCACCGCGGCGCGCGCGGCGCTCAAGAAGGGCTACGGCAAGGCGGCCGTCGACATGGGGTGCGGCGGCTCGATCCCGTTTGTCGAGCCCTTCGCGAAGGCTTTAAAGGGGGCGCCCGCTTTGCTCATCGGCGTTGAGGATCCGCTGTCCAACCCGCACTCCGAGAACGAGAGCCTGCACCTGGGGATGTTCCAGAAGGCGATCGCGTCGGCCGTGCATCTGTACGCGGAGATCGCGGCGCTGCCGTCGGTGAAGTAGCGAGAGCTATCGGCTGGCAGGAATGGGAATCCCTGCTATACTTGAACTATGAGAGTCATCGGCCGCCGCGTCGAAGCGCCGCTTTCATTCTCCGCCTCCGGGACGCTCTTAGCGCAAGGGGCGCGCTTTAATGATGACTTGCGCGGGCTCCCGACCGGAGACGCATCCTATATCCCTAAAGGCATTTATCGCTTCCGGACCCACGAGGAGGCCGACGCGCACGCGCAGAAGTGCCTCGCCGACTGCATGGCGCGGCTCGCGGCACGGCGGGCGTGAGCGACGAGTTTAGCCGGCCCGCCACGCTCGAAGATCTTAAGGGCCTGATCCGCTCTCTCAACGAGAATCGAGTCGATTATCTTCTGATCGGCGGCTACGCGCTCTACGCCCACGGCTATCACCGCGCCACGACGGACATTGATGTTCTCGTCCCGGGCGACCACGAATCCGCCGTTCGACTGAAGCGAGCGCTGATGGTTCTGCCCGACAAGGCCGCCGCAGAGCTGGACCCGGCGTGGTTCAGCGAGGGCGAAAACATCCGTTTGGCTGACGCCTTCGTGGTGGACATCATGCTCAGCGCATGCGGCCAAACGTACGAAATGCTCAAACCCTACGCCGAGACGATTGACCTGGACGGCGTTCCGCTCCAAACCATCAATCTTGAGGGACTCCTTCTCACGAAGCGCACGAACCGGGAAAAAGATGTCGCCGACCGCCGCGTTCTCGAGAGAGCTTTGGAAGCCCTGCGGCGCCCCCCGCAAGTGTAGCTGATCAGTCGCCGCACAGCTTGAGGCCGACGATCCCGGCGACGATCAGGCCGAGGCAGGCCAGCCGCGCGGCCGAGGCCGATTCGCCGAGCACCCAGATGCCGATGACGGCCGTTCCGGCGGAGCCGATGCCCGTCCAGACGGCGTAGGCCGTGCCCACCGGCAGCTTCCGCATTCCCTGGGACAGCAAAGCGAAGCTCAGGATCATGCCGATCACGGTGAGCGCGGAGACGACCGGCCGACGGAAGCCGTCGGACTGCTTGAGCCCGACCGCCCACGCGATTTCGAGAACGCCCGCCAGGCCGACCCAGATCCATGCGCTCATCGGCGCATAGCCTAACAATTCCCAAGCAGCGCCGCGCAGCGACGCGGCCGCCGGGCCCAAGGCTTAACGTTGTCTCTTGACAGCTAAAGACAATGTTATTATAATAAGGTTGTCTTATGTGATTCAAAGACAATCTTATGAACAAGCAAGATTTGGCCGCCCCGTTGCGCGCCCCCTACACCGCCAAGCGCGGCTTCGGCTTGGCGAAAGCCGATGCGCCCGGCTATGAGAACATCTGGTTCGTCGTGCCTCCGCCTCCGCCGCGCCGCGTTCCCGAAAGTCTGCCCTTGCGCGCTCTCGGGAAAGCCTCCGCGATCTTAGCGCGCCAGAAGGACCTCAACGCCCTAAGCCCGATCGACAAGCTGCTCAGCTACTATTTCGTGCGCAGGGAAGCCGTCGAGTCCTCGAGGCTCGAGGGCACGTGGTCGACCATAGACGAGATTCTCACTCCCGGCGCGGCCCAAAACGGCGGCGCCAATGCCGCGGGCGGTCCATCCGTCCGGGGCTACGCCGCCGCGCTGGAAACGCATCTGGCGAGGGCGGCGGAGCTCCATGAGAAGATTTTTACGCAAGACACCGTCCGCCGAATCCACGCGGAGATCGTCGCCAAGGACCCGAACTTCCGCGGCGAGCCGGGGGTGCTGCGCGCTCCCGGAGGAGCGAGAGCGGTCGTTCAAATCGGCGGCTCATTTCGAAAGGAGGAATCGACCTACAACCCCGCTCCCCCCGCTTATGTCGCATCGAGCCTCAAGAGCGTGCTCGACTGGCTCGCCGACGACGCGTTGGCTCAGCGCGGCGACGCCGGGGTCGGCGGCTTCACCTTGCCCGTGCGGCTGGCCGTGGCGCACGCCCATTTCGAGGCCGTCCATCCCTTCTCGGACGGAAATGGACGGGTCGGCCGGGCTCTTTGGCCGCTGCAAATGGCCTGCTCGGAGAAGACGCCGCTCTATTTGTCGGGCTTCGTGGAAGCCTATAAAAGCGACTACGGCCGCGCCCTGGAGTCGGCGCAGAAGAAGCTGGCCTACGGCGAAATCGTCGAGTTCGTCTGCGAGGCCATCATCCGCGGCGATGCCGAGGCCTCCGTCACGCGCGCGGCGATCGAGGGCCTGCCCGCGCTCTGGAGGACGCGCGCAAAATTCCGCGGAGAGTCCGCTTCGCTGCGCGCGCTCGAAGTCCTCCAGCGCCAGCCCATCGTCACCATTGCCTTGCTCGTCGAAGAGCTCAAGCTCACCAAGCAGGCGGTGCGCAGGGCGCTCGAGCAGCTCGCCGAGCGCGGCATCGTCCGTGATCGCGGCCGCAGCGGCCGAACCAAGGTATTCGCGGCGGAGGAGCTCATCTCCCTGCTCTCGCGGCCGTTCGGCTCCGATCCCGCGCTCGCCATGGAAGAAGGCCGGCGCGTCATGGCGTCGAAGCCTATTGAATATTGACGAGGGTAACGGAGAGCGTCATCGGCTTGCCGCCGCGCTCGATCTTGAGCTTGACCGTGTCGCCGACCTTGAAGCGGTCGAACGCGTTGTAGAGGTCGTCGAAGTCCTGGACGTCGTGCGACTCGACGCCGACGATGATGTCGCCCGCGGCCACGCGGCCGCCGGGCAGGCGCCGCAGCCCGCGCAGGCCGGCTTTCGCGGCGGGCCCCTTCGGCGAGACCTCGTTGACGACGACCCCGGGCTTTTCGCCGATCAGATAGTACTTCTGCCCCGTGCTCAGGATGCTGATGCCCATGCCGGGCCGCACGACCTTGCCGAACTTGATGAGCTCGGGGACGATGCGCGCGATGAAGGATACGGGCACCGCGAAGCCGATCCCCGCGTTGCCGCCCGTGCGGCTGTAGATCATCGTGTTCATGCCGATGAGGTCCCCGCTCGAGTCGAGCAGCGGCCCGCCCGAGTTTCCCGGGTTGATCGCCGCGTCCGTCTGGATCATGTCCCGGATCGTGATCCCGCTGATGCCCTGGACCTCGCGGCCGAGCGCCGAGATCACGCCCGTCGTGAGCGTGTGGTCGAGGCCGAAGGGGTTGCCGATCGCGATCGTCTTCTGCCCGACCTGCAGCGCCTCGAGCTTGCCGACCCGGACCGGCTGGAGCTTGTCGTGCGACTTCTCGACCTTGAGCACGGCGATATCCTTCGTCGGGTCGGTGCCCACGAGGCGCGCCTCGAGCTGGGTCTGGTCGCCGAGCGTGACGAGAAAGGCGTTGCCGCCCTGCACGACGTGGAAGTTGGTGACGATATGGCCGACGCGGTCCCAGACGAAGCCCGAGCCCGTCCCCTGGGGGATCGCCTGCTCGTCCATGTAGGGGCTCTGCGTGATCGCGACGTTCGTCACGTACACGACCGAGCTCGAGGCGCCCTTGAACACCTTGATCGTGTTCTCCTCGTCGGGCAAAAGCGCGTTCGCCGAGACGGCGAGAGCGAGGAGGGCGGCGAACGGGCGGAGGATCATTTCGGGATGTTATATAATTTGCGCTCGTGACGACCATTTCCCCCCGCTTCCAGCCTGAGCTCTCCGGCCAGGACAAGCGTCCCACCCGCTGCCCCGCCTGCGGCTACGAAGGCCCCGAGGCCTCCTACCCCTCGATCGAGCCCGGCTACGAGATCCTGACGTGCCCCGACTGCGGCTTCGGGCGAACCTGGCCCCCGGTGCCGCAGGGCGAGATCGGCCGATGGTATCCCGAGCAGTATTACGGCAAGGAGAACGTCCGCTTCAACGCGGTCTTCGAGCGCATGATCCGCTGGTTCCGAAAGCGCCGCGCCGACGTTCTCCACAACCGCGTGCCCCGGGGGCCGGTCCTGGACGTGGGCTGCGGCCGGGGCATGATGCTCTCCTACATGAGGGAGCTCGGCTACGAGGCGCACGGGCTCGAGCTCAGCGAGACCGCGGCCCATCACGCGCGCAAGGTCCTCAAGCTCGAGGTGTCGGCCGGCGACTTCCTCACGTCGCCGCACGAGAAGAACCGCTACAACGCGGTGATCTTCTGCCATACGCTCGAGCATTTCGCCAATCCCTCCGCGTCGATCGCGCGGGCCTACGAGCTGCTCAAGCCGGGCGGCGTCCTCTGGATCGCGGTGCCCAACTTCGGCAGCTGGCAGGCGCGGCTGTTCGGCCGCTATTGGTTCCACGTGGACGCCCCGCGCCACTACTTCCACTTCACGGTCAAGTCGCTCGACGCGATCCTGCAGCGGCACCGCTTCCGCGTCATCCAGCTCGACCATTTCAGCTTCGAGCAGAACCCTTACGGCCTGCTGCAGTCGGTCCTCAATGCGCTGGGCTTCCGCTTCAACCTGCTCTATTCGCTGCTGAAGAACTCGACGGCGCGCACGGACACCGCGCTCAGCCATCCCTTCCAAACCGCGGCGCACGTCATCACGGTCCCGCTGCTCATCCCCTTCGTCGCCGTGGCGACGCTCCTCGAGACCGCCTTCAAGTCGGGCGGGACCTTCGAGATGTACGCCTTCAAGGAATAACGGCTAAGGGATCGTCAGACGATCGTCGGCGATCGTCAGCCCGGGCAGCTCGATCGTAAACGGCGTCTCCGGATTGGGCGTCAGCGGGATCGTAAGCTCCTTGATCTCGCGGAACACCGAGAGCGGCACGGTGATGCCCGCCAGGCGCACGGAGAGGATGTCGATCTTCAGCCGGCGGGGCGCGTCGAGGAGCCGGAGGCCCGCCTCGGCGGACACGGGCTTGCCGTCGTAGGTCCCGGTGATGCGCACGGTCTTATCGAGCTTGAGCTGATCGACGGTGAGCCCCTTCACGCGCTTGGAGATGAACGTCTTGAGCTCGGCGGCGCCGACGCTCAGGGCGTTGATCCGCAGGCTCTCCAGGCGCAGCATCCGGATGTCCGTCCAGTCGTCTTCGCGCCCTTTCTTCGTGATCGGGATGAAGCGGGCGCCGGTCAGATCCAGGTCCGTGTCCTTAAGGACGAGCCCGTGGACGTTGAGCTCGCCGACGAGAAGGTTCATCGTGCGGAAGGCCGACTTCTCCGAGTCCCAGGGCCCGAAGGTCGCCTTGAGATCCTCGATGGCGACCTTGCCTGCGGTGTAATGCTGGTAGACGAGGAACTTGCCCGCGTAGGGCTTCTTCATGCCGCGGCGCTGGCGGTAGAGGATCGCGTTGTTGGAGTCCGGCAGCGGCCAGCGCGCGATCTCCTCGTAAGCCTTGACGAACCAGCCCGTCGGATCCTTGATCTCGAGCGACGCCTCGGGCAGCCCCGAGACGACGGTCGAGGGGCCGACCTTCGGGTCCTTGAGCAGCACGAATTCGGAGAGCTCGCTCAAGCGGCGGTTGACGCCCCGCATGCGCGCGTGCTCGAGGCCCAGGCGGCGCTGCATCCAGTGGAAGGTGGGCGCGTTGAAATAGTGGTCGTTGGCCACGAGCGTCACGTTGCTGATGGGCGTCGACGCATCGCGCTCCGCCTCGATCCTGCGCAGGATCTCCTCGGTCTTCCAGTCCTCCTTCGCCGCGGGACGGTTCTCGAAGAACTGGAACGAGTAGTACGGCAGGTTGAGCCGCAGCGGCCCGATCCAGCCCCCGAAGAAATTGAACATGCCGAAAAGCTGCAGGACCACGGCCCCCCAGGTGAGGGCCTTGGGCCACGTCGAGCAGAACGCGATGCCGACCGGGACGAGGCCGGGCAGCAGGAAGCGCAGCTGGCGGTTGGGCACGATGGTCCAGAAGACGTAGCTCGTCACAAACCAGGCCAGCAGGATCCAGCCCTGCTCGCGGCGGCGATGGTATTGGGGCGCCAGCAGGCCGATCGTGCCCAGCAGCCAGACGACCGGTCCGATCGAATCCGACGCCTGCTTGAAGTACACCGCCCAGGCGCCGGGCGTCCAGACCGAGACCGCGAAATCCGCGGAAGCCTGCACGAGACGGCCCGGCAGCATGGCGATGTGCGCGGCGTACCAGGGGAAGATGAGGGCGGCCGACAGGGCCGCCGCGGCGAGCATGGTCAGCGCGGAACGCTTGTCGCGCAGGGATCGCAGCGCCACGAGGTAGGCCGGGAACATATAGCTGAAGAACGACCACTTGTGGAGCATCCCCAGCGCGTGCAGCGCCCCGAAAGCGAGCGCGGGCAGGACGAACATAAAGTCGTCGGCCGCCAGCAGGGCCCAATAGGCCGCGGCCGCGATCGCGACCATCGGCAGGTCCACGAGCTGCTGCGTGAGCATGTCCTGGATCGCGGGCGACGCGACGAACATCACCGCCGCGGCGGCCGCCGTTTCGTCGGGACGAAAGCGCCAGGCGATGCCGAAGATCGAGACGGTCAGCACCGCGAGATAGAACCAGTTGACCCACAGCGCCGCGTGCGCGGGGTCGGCGGACGCGTAGGCTCTGGTCAGGAGGAGGTGATACGCCGGAGGGAACGCCGGCATGCCCGGCTTCGGAGCGAGGTACCAGGCGTCGGACAGGCGGCCGTCCTTGAGCGCCTCTCGATAGTCCAGCGCGATCTCCATGTGGATCGACTGGTCCCACGACGGAGGCCGCGTGTCCGTGCGAATGAAGGACCGCAGGAGGAAGGCCTCGCACGCCAGGAACAGGACCAAGCCCAGAAGGCTGAAAACGAGGGTTTTTCGGCCTGTCGCCTGCGACTGCGGGGCGTAGATATTGGAAGCCATGGGAGGAGGACGCTCATCATACGCAATTTTGGTGTAAACCGACACCAAGTTGATCTATTTATGTAGAATTCCGCCTCATGAAAGCGGTCATCCTAATAGGAGGCATGGGCACCCGGCTGCGTCCCTTCACTTTGGCGACGCCCAAGCCCCTGCTGCCCGTCATGAACCGGCCGTTTTTGGAATATCAGTTCCAGATCCTAAGCCGCCACGGGGTCCGCGAGGTCGTCCTCTGCACGTCCTACCGGGCCGAGACCTTCAAGCGCGCGTTCGGCGACGGGCGGCGCCTGGGCCTCAAGATCACCTACGTGCGCGAGCGCATCCCCCTCGGCACGGGCGGCGCCGTCAAGAACGCGGAGCCTTTCCTGAAAGGCACGACGCTCGTCCTCAACGGCGACGTGCTCAACGCCTTCGACCTGGGAGCGTTCCTCAAATTCCACCGCGCCCGCCGCGCCGAGATCTCGATCGCGCTGACCCGGGTCAAGGACCCGACCTTGTACGGCCTCGTGCTCACCGACGAGAAAGGCATGGTCCGCCGCTTCCTCGAGAAGCCGTCCTGGGACGAGGTCGTGAGCAACTCGATCAACGCGGGCGCGTACCTGTTCGAGCCGTCCGTGCTCGAGCATCTCCCCCAGGGCAAGCCGTACTCCCTCGAGCGCGGCCTATTCCCGGAGCGCCTCTCGGCCGGCGCGCGCATCGCGGGCTACGTGGCGCCCGGCTACTGGATCGACATCGGTTCGATTCACGCCTACCTGCAGGTGCATCTCGATCTGCTCCAAGGCCGCGCCCCGTTCAAGCCGGGACCCGGCGCCCGCCCGTTCAAGAACGCCGACGGCGCGCGCGTGACCGCCGGAGCCGGGACGAAGGCGGCTCCTTTCGCGCGCTTCTCGGGCGCGGTGAGCCTGGGCTCCAAGGTCCTCGTCGGCCGCGGCGCGTCGCTGACCGACTGCGTCGTCCTCGACGGCGCCGTGATCGGCGACGGCGCCCGCCTCGAGCGCTGCGTCGTCGGCCCCAAGGCGCGCGTCGGCACCCATTCCGTGCTCGGGCCCGGCGTCGCCCTCGCGGGCGGCTCCTTGGTCGGGGACTACAGCCAGCTATGACGATGAACTTCAGCGTCGTCGAGCGCATCCCGAAGCCCTGGGGCCACGAGCTCATCTTCGCGCGCGCGAAGAAGTACGTCGGCAAGATCCTCGTCATCGAGAAGGGGCACCGCCTAAGCCTCCAGTTCCACCGCCGCAAGCACGAGAGCCTCATGGTGCTGCGCGGGCGCCTGAAGCTGCTGCTCGGTAAAAAGACGCGGAGCGTCGGCCCGGGCGTCGCGTTCACGGTGCCCCCGAAGACGATTCACCGCTTTGAAGCGACGAAAGGACGCGTGACGCTCATCGAGGTGTCCACGCCCGAGCTGTGGGACGTGGTGCGCGTTCAAGACGATTACGGACGGAGAGGTAAATAATATGGCGGATCCGATCAAATTCGGCACGGACGGCTGGCGCGGCATGATCGCTCGGGACTTCACGTTCCAGAACTGCCGGCGCGTCGCCCAGGCCATCGCCGACTACGTCAAGGAAGAGCAGGTCAAGAACAAGGGCGCGAAGGGCCCGCTCTCCGGCCCCATGGTCATCGGCTACGACAAGCGCTTCCAGTCCGACGCGTTCGCGCGCGAGATCGCCAAGGTGCTCGAGGCGAACCAGATGAACCCGGTCCTCATGGCCGAGGCGCTGCCGACGCCGGCCGTGAGCTACATGACGAAGAAGCTCGGCGGGGTCGGCGTCATGGTGACGGCCAGCCATAATCCCCCTTCATACAACGGCGTCAAGATCAAGATCGACGGCCGCGCCGCGCTCGAGCCCGTCACGAAGGGCATCGAGTCGTGGGTGGACCGCACGGCGCCGACGCGCGCCGCCGAGATCAAGACGAAGTCCTACCGCGACGTCTATCTCGGCTACCTCAAGGCGCAGGCCGACCTGCCCAAGATCAAGGCGAAGCTCAAGAAGCCGATCGTCATCGACTACATGCACGGCGCCGGCGCCGGCCTGATGACCGATGTGATCGGTCCCAAGAATCTCATCGAGATCCGAGGCAAGCACGACCCGCTGTTCGGCGGCATCCACCCCGAGCCCATCGAGCAGTATCTGGGCGCCCTCGTCGAGGCGGTCAAGAAGAACAAGGCGAGCGTCGGCCTGGCGCTCGACGGCGACGCGGACCGCTTCGGCCTGGTCGACGAGAACGGCAAGTACCTGACGCCCTGCCAGGTCTTCCCGATGATCGCGCTCTACCTGATCGAGAAGAAGAAGTTCAAGAAGAAGATCGTGCAGTCCGTCTCGCTCGGGTACCTCGCGGAGCGCATCGCGAAGGAGAAGGGCATCCCCTTCGAGCAGCTGCCCGTCGGGTTCAAGCATGTCGCCGAGCGCATCGCCCAGGGCGAGGCCGACATCGCCGGCGAGGAGTCCGGCGGCTACGCCTGGGCGGCGAAGGGCGGCATCGCGGAGCGCGACGGCATGCTCACCGCGCTCCTGCTGCTCGAGATGATGGCCGTGACCGGCAAGACGCCCTCGCAGCTCTGGAAGGAAGTCGAGAGCCGCTACGGCGCCTCGCACTACAAGCGCATCGACTACCGAATCCACAAGGCCGTCGCGGACAAGGCGATCTGGACGCAGAAGCTGATCAAGAAGCTGCCGAAAAAGCTTCTTGGCACCGCGATCAAGGAGCTCATTTCGATCGACGGCCTCAAGATCGTCCTCGAGGACGGCCACTGGCTGCTGATGCGCCCGTCGGGCACCGAGCCCCTCATGCGCGTCTACGCCGAAAGCGACAAGCCCGAGCGCACGCAGGGCCTGCTCGACATGGCCAAGAAGTGGGTCGCGCCCAACCTGAACGTCTAAAAATGTACACGCCGCGAAGATATAAAGACATTATCTTTGTGGTTTACTGATCACCCATGTTCCCTAAAAAAGCGATGCTGCTGGCGGCCGGCGCGGGAACGCGCCTGCGGCCCCTGACCTACGAGACGCCCAAGCCCATGGTGCCGATCGTCAACCGGCCCGTGATCCACCACGTCCTCGACAACCTGCTCAAGCACGGCGTCGAGGAGGTCATGATCAACCTGCACATGCTCCCCGAGCAGGTGCGCGGCTACTGCGGCGACGGCTCCCGCTGGAGCCTCAAGATCCGCTACTCGCACGAGCCCAAGCTCATGGGCACGGCGGGCGCCATCAAGAAGGCCGAGGCGTTCTTTAAGGACGGGCCCTTCTTCGTGATGTCGGGCGACGGGCTGTCGGACATCGACCTGTCGGCGATGTGGAATTTTCACCGCAAGCGCGGCTCGGTCGCCACGATGGCGACCAAGCGCGTCGAAGCGCGCTTCGAGTACGGCGTCACGCTCACCGACGGCGGCCAGAAGATCAAAGGCTTTCTCGAGAAGCCGTCGTGGGGCGACGTGTTCTCCAACAAGGTCAACACGGGCATCTACCTCTTCGAGCCCGAGGTCCTCAAGCTCATGCCCAAGGGCAAGGTCTACGACTTCGGGCACGACCTCTGGCCCAAGCTCCTCAAGCTCAAGAAGCCGATCTACGCCTACGAGACCGACGCCTACTGGTGCGACGTCGGCAACCTGACCGAGTACCGCCGCGCGCAGGCCGACTGCCTCGAGCGCAAGGCCAAGATCAACATCCCGGGCGTCGAGATCCGCAAGGGCGTCTGGGTTCAGGAAGGCACCGTCGTCGATCCCAAGGCCAAGCTCATCGCCCCCGTCGTCATCGGCAAGGGCTGCCGCATCGCGGCCGACGCGAAGATCGGCCCTTGCACCGTAATCGGCGACCGCGCCCAGATCGGCGCCGGCGCGAGCCTCAAGAGCTGCATCCTCTTCGACAACGTCACCGTCGGCGAGAAGGTCAACCTGACGAACTGCATCATCGGCCCCAACGGCCACGTGCGCGAGAACATCACCGTCTTCGAGGCGGCCGTGCTCAACATCCGCGCGTGATGCGCCGGGCTCTTCTCGCGGCGGCGCTCGCGCTGGGCGCGTGCGGCCCGAAGGCGCCCGAGGGCTCCTCCGCCTACGGCCTGACTCCGGACGACCGGGACTTCCGCTTCGACGCTCCGTCCCGCCGGGTGCTCTTCGTGCGCGGCACCTTTCCGGATAAATCCTACGCGGGCTCGATCGACCTCGCCGCGGGCCGCCTAAGCCTCCACCGCTCGTCGGGCCGCAGGATCATCGGCCTGCCCGCGGGTGGCTCCGCGCCGCCGCGCGCGCTCTTCAGCGCCGCCGAGCTCGTCGACGAGTATTCGGGCGAGGCCCCAAAAGGCGAGATCGTGCTCCAGACAACCCCGGGCGATTCGGGCTCGGACCGCACGGCGAAGCTCGACGAAGGCCGCCACGCGGTCTGCCTCGTCGAGACGCCGTGGTCCGGAGGCGTCCTCGTGGCGGCCGCGAGCTCCGACCGCGGGACGAAGCTCGCGCGCTGGAAGCCCTCCTCCCCGGAGCTCGAGTCCTTCGCGGCGCTGCCGGCGGACATCGTCGACTGCGGCGCCGCCGCCGTCGCCCCGCGGCTGGGCCTGCTCATCGTCAAGGAAGCCTCCGCGAGCTACAGGGTATGGGACGTGGCTGCCGGCCGTGAGGCGTCGTCGCTCGGCCTGCCCCCGAATCCCACAGTGGTCGGACGCTCCGCCGATGGACGCCTCTTCGCCGCCTGGCTCGACGAGGACGCGGGCGTCCGCCGGCTCGCCGCGCTCGACCCCGCGACGGGGGCCCTGACCTCGCTTTACCGCTCGTCGGACACGATCGTCTCGGCGGTCGCGCTATCCTCCGGCACGCTAACGCTCGTCCGGGATGAGCGCGACCGCGGGGGCATCGCCAGCCATCTCAAGCCGCAGACCTTGGTCAAGCTCGCCGCCGACGGCCGCGTCGAATGGGCGCGTCCCTGGAGCCGGCTTCCGAGCCGCCTCGTCGGCTTCGACGCCGCGACCGGACGCGTCCTCGTGTCGATTGCGGACCCCGAGATCAACGCTCTCTGGGCGGTTCCGCTCGACGAGCCCGGCTTCAACGCCGCCGTCGAGGGCCTCGAGCGGCATACGAGCCCGGCGCGCCGCCGCATGGGCATGGCGCGCAATATCCTCGTGTCCGCGGCCTTCGTCATCATTCTGCTCGTCGGGCTCTACAGTGTCGCGCGCTGACCGTCGACAGTGGGTTCTCCGTTGCGTGCTCGTTCTCGCGGCCGCCGCGGTCGCGGCCTTCGTCTGGTGGCGCAGCCCCCCAAAGGGGATCGTCCGGCTCGACTCCGGCTCGGACAACGGCGTCTTCGCGCTGTTCGACGGCGACCGGCGCCTTTTTTACGCGAAGAGCGGCCAGGCGCACGACATCGTCAATTCCGTCGACCTGTCGAACGGAAAGAAAACCTCGCGGCGTCTCTGGGGCCGCCGTCTCAAGAACATCGGCATATCGGGCGGCAGGCTCCAGCTGATCGCCGACAACGGAGACCTTTCCCCGAAGGAGACCCGCTACACCATCATGAGCGTCAACGGCGACGACTGGTCGACGCGCCGCGAGGAGCCGCGCGCGGCCATTAATCCCGACGAGCTGCTCTACTTCGACACCCCGTACACGTCGAGCACCGAGGCCGCCAAGGTCCCGAAGCTCAACGACGACTACAGCCTCTCCGCGAGGCTCGCCCCGGGGGGCGTCGACGTGCGCCTGATCGTCGACGACAAGTACGGCCCGGCCAAGCTGTATCCGACCCCGTCGACGCCTTCGTCGGTCGTCTACACGTCCGCCGATTCGATCGCCGTCGCCTACCTCTCGGGCCTCGGAGCCTCCCGCGTCGAGGAGCTCATGCCCTTCACCGGCAAGCGGCGCGTCATCGTCGAGCTCGACGGGGTGGTCGAGTCGATGGGCGTGGCGGGCGCCGACGGGATCGTCGCGGTCCGCGCCGTTCCCGGAGGCACGCGGCTCTCCTTCGTGAGCCTATCCCAGTCCAAGCAGCTGCTCGACCTCGAATGGTCGAAGGGCGGCAGCGCGGTCCTCGGCGCCGACCCCGCGCGCAAGAAGCTGTATTTCTCGATGGCCGTCCGCGGCCTCGACGGCGGCCGGCAAGAGACCGCCTGGACCGTGCCGACGGATCACGCCTCCCTCCGGGAAGCCGCGAAGTTTTTCTCCGCGATGCACGAATGGCCCGACCTCCGGTGGAAGCTCATCGGGCATTCCGTCGAAATCCTGATCGGCCTTTTCCTGCTGGCCGCCGGGCTGTTCTTCCTCGGAACCGTCGTCGACCTCTAACGCGGGCTTAGAACCTGAAGCTCAAAGCGAAGTTGAAGTACTTGGTATCGTCAACGCCTTTCTGCCGGACGAGCTCGTAGCCGAGCTCCGCGCCGAAGCCGCCGTAGCGGAACGCGGCGCCGGCCGCGCCGGTGGCCGTGGCGGGCTGAGGCTGGATCTCGTAGCGGGTCGTGGAGAAGGAGACGTACGGGCTGCACGCGCGCCAGCGGGCGTAGTCGAGCCGTACGGAGGCGCCGCCCTTGGGGAAGCCATTGACGAGGGAGGCGGTCTCGGCCAGGCGCGGACGGCGGCGCGCGGCGGCGGGGATATTGGCGAAGTCCTGGTCGTAGATCGCGCGGAAAGCGTCGACCGACAGCGTCGTGTCCCAGCCCGTCAACGAGGCGGTGAGGCCGAGGTCGTGTTGGTTGATGATGACGTTGCGCTCGACGGGAAGCGCGGGCGTCCTGGGAATAATCTGGCTGTGGCGCGTCTGCGACCACCAGCCGCCGACCTCGAAATCCTCGAGCCCGGAAGGCTCATCGGAATCGTCGAGGATGAACGTCCAGCCCGCGTCGACCCCGAAGGCGCGGTTCGCGTAGGAGTCGTGGCGCGGCGTGATCGAGCCCGTCAGGCCGACCGCGAGGTTCTCCCCCTGATACGACCCGCGCAGGCCCATGGTCCGCGTCGTGCCCGTTGAGCCGTCGAAGCGGTAGTCGGCGTAGGTCCCCTTGATCTGCCAATCCGTGCCGTACTGAAGCCCCGCGCCGCGGCCGAGATACCCGCCGGTGCCGACGGTGCCGCGCATGGAGGCCTTCACGCCGACAGGCTCGGCCTCGCCTTCCTCAGCCCGAACGCCGGCGGAAACGAACAGCAGCGTCACAAGGGCGAGATATCTTGTCATAGGAAGGAAATTTTAGCACGGCGAGACGTATAATAAGGACATGAACACACTATTCCTGACGTTGTGCCTAGTCGCGTCGGCCCAGGCCGCGACCGGCGAGCGCCTCCAGAAGCAGGGCGAGAAGATGCAGGACCGCGGCGAAAAGCTGCAGGAGCAGGGCGAGCGCCTCCAAGAGAAGGGAGCGGATCTTCAGCAGAGGGCCGATAAGCTCGAAGCCGCCGGGCATGAGAATGCGGCCGAGCGCGTCGAGAGAAACGGCGAGCGCCTTGAAGCGAAGGGCGAGGCGCGCGAGCGCCGCGGCGAGCGGCTCGAGCGCAAGGGCGAGCGCCGCGAACGTCGCGGGGAGCGCATGGAGCGCCGCGCCGAGCGTCGCGAGAACCGCGGCGAGCGCCTGCAGCGACGCGGCCGCCGCTGACATCTATGAATACCGTCCGCCGCTCTTTGCCGAATCTCCTCGCCTTCGCGATCTTGTTCTTCGCGCCCTCTTACGCCAAACCCGCAGACAAGCTCAAGCCCCTCGATGAGCTGCGGTGGGCCTCCGATTCAAGCAATGTTTTCTGGTCCAAGGCCGAATGGCAGGCTTGGGCGAAAAAGGAAGCGGCGCAAGGCCAGCCGGTCGCCATGACGGAACTGGGACTTCATGCGGATGATGACAAGGAAAGGGAGATGTGGAAGGGACGAGCCCTGGCGGCGGCCAAGACCGGCCTGTCCGCCGGTGACCCTGTCGCCCGCTTCGTCGCCGGCTCGTGGGCCGGCATGAACATACCGGAGCGCTGCGCTCAACTCAAGGCCGCCGTGGACGGCGGTTTTAAGCGCGCGAGTTACTCTTACATCTTGTTCTGCGTCAAAGAGGACCTCGAGCTCCTGAAACTGCACCGGCTCGGAGCGGAAGCCGGAGAGCCGAACTCTCAGGCCGCGCTCGGTGGATGCCACGGCGACGGACGCTGCACCCTGCGGGTGGAATCAGGGACCAACTTCCCCGCCGATGCCGCCGAGAGCCTGCGGTGGCTCCTCAAGGCCTCCGAGCAGGGAAATCAATATGCGATGGTCGACGCGGGCCGTGCTTACCGAAAAGGAAACGGAACGCCTCGGGACCCCGTGGAAGCCTACAAGTGGTTTTGGCTCGCTCAGAACCCCGGCAACGCTGACGCTTTGTCCGCGCTGAAGGAAGTCACCTTGGAGCTGACTTCCGATCAGATCGCCGACGCCCGGAAGCGCGCCGACGCCATCCGGGCCGCGGCGAAAGCGCGACGTCCGAAGCCCTAATTCTCGTCGTAAAATTGTATAATCACCAATCGGCCGTGCGGCGGACAAATCCGCCCAAAGTCACGGCCCGGAGGACTCACCACATGCAGCGCAAGGGCAAGTATTTCTTCAACTCGGAGTCGGTCAGCGAGGGCCATCCCGACAAGGTCTGCGACCAGATTTCCGACGCCGTGCTCGACGCCGTGCTCGCCATCGACCCGATGAGCCGCGTCGCCTGTGAGACCTTCGTCGGCCGCGGCCTCGTCGTCGTCGGCGGCGAGATCACGACCAAGGCGATGCTCGACATCGACCAGATCGTGCGCCAGACCATCAAGGAGATCGGCTACACGCGCCCCGAGTACGCCTTCGACTCCGC
>Ga0163144_10002688_pt1 | contig 40680 bp, 36 predicted proteins | sample OliLak19BULKMAT1_FD_123175 | JGI IMG/M metagenome (GOLD analysis project Ga0163144, IMG submission 123175) | Freshwater microbial mat bacterial communities from Lake Vanda, McMurdo Dry Valleys, Antarctica - Oligotrophic Lake LV.19.BULKMAT1 | ecosystem: Environmental > Aquatic > Freshwater >...
ACTTCCGACTTCCGACTTCCGACTTCCGACTTCCGACTTCCGACTTCCGACTTCCCACTTCCCACTTCCCACTTCCCACATCCGCTATCCCTTCATGTCCTGCCACGCCTCCGCATCCAGCGATTCCTTGCGGCGGAACAAGAGCACAACCAGCGCCAGTCCCATCGCCGCTTCGGCCGCAGCCACCGTCAAAACGAAGATCACAAAGGTTTGCCCGGTAAAGTCCAGGTGGTACCGGCCAAAGGCAACCATCGCGATCCCCGCGGCCTGGAACATCAGTTCCGTGCACAGGAACATGATGATCAAGTTGCGGCGGGTCATGAACCCGATCAGGCCGATGACGAACATCAGCGCCGAAACCAGCAGGTAGTGCGCTAGCGTCAGCGCATGCATCGGATCGGGGAAGCCGGACTGTGCGATGGCGCTGATCCCCCAACTCATGCGCTGCCTCCCCCCCCACTCCCACCAGCGCCATGCGGGCCGGTCGTGAGCGGCGATTGCAGCCCGCCGACGTTCACCCCCGTCGATTCCGCGAGTTTGCTCGCGTGACGCTGCTTGGCCTCTTCATCCAACTGCACCTGCTTGCGCGACAGAACAACCGCCCCGAGCATGGCCATGAGCAGGATTACCCCGGCGATTTCGATGGTCCCGGGGTGGTCGCGGAGCAGGTTGAACCCCACGTTCTCCGGGTTGCTGATGTGCAGTTCTTCGGGCCACTGGCCCCGCGTGATGAGGCGCGGCTCGCCCTCGCCGACGACTCCGACCAGGATCGTCCCTGTTTCCACATCAATCGCGGGCTTCCCCGAGGTGCGATCCGTCAGGACGACTTCGCCCTCCTGGAGCAGGCCATTGGTCCGTAGCACGTTCTCGACTTTTCGAGGCATGTCCACCAGGAGCGCATCGGGCTGAACCGGCAAAGGGACCGCCAGCGACGGCACCCCACGGAAGACCATCGTCGTAACCACCGCGAGCAGCAGGAACCCCACGACGCACGCCGCCAGGGGCTCCCTGGCCTGCGTGTCGTACTCGGTCAGCACTTCGATCTCGCCCTCTTCGGGAGCCTGGGTCGCGAGCATGATCACGAACAGGTAGGTGATCAGGATGGCCCCCGCGTACACGATGATGAGCGCAAAGGCCATGAACTCGGCCGACAGAACCAGGAAAAGCCCGCCCGTTGAGACCACCGTCAGGATGAAGTACAGGGCCGCATACACCGGACGCGGGTGCGTGATCACCCGCAGGGCGGCCCCCAGGGCGATAAATGAAAACACGTAGAAGTAGATATTGGGAAGGTGCTCCAGGGCGTTCTTGCCCATGAACATCAGCGTGAGGCCGCTGGCGAGCGCCGCCACCAGGGCCCCGGCTACCTGCGGGGTCAGCCTCCGGCGCGGCAGCGCAAGCCACACGCCCGCCCCGCCAAGCACGCACAGGGTGTAGAAAAGGATGGGATGAATGACTTGGTCCAACTGACCCTGACCCCAAGGGCGATCCGCCGCGAAACCCACCACCCCTGGGGGAGCCTCAGCGCCCCAACGCCGGAATGGAAGGCGAGAGGATAGTGGCAGACCCCTCCATCTTCAACCAACCGCCTGAAGCGCGTGTGCGGCGACTGACAACTGGGAGCCCCGGCACGCACCGGCCCCACGGTTCCCTCCACTGGCGGCGGCCGTTCCCGCGCCCAACCCCCTTCCGACAATCCCTCACTACCATGTGCGCGTGACCAGGCAGGCTCCCATCGCCCTCAGTGCCACGCCAACCCAACGGGATTGGCGACGGTGGCTCCCAAACGCCCTCACCGGGCTGCGCCTGGCCATCGCGCTGGGATTCTTCGTGCTCCTCTCCGTGTGGAACTACCCGGCCCGGGACTTGGTCGTCACCCCCAAGAGCCCGGTCTGGCCATACCTCATTGCCGCCGCGCTCTTTGGCCTTGCCGCGCTCACCGACGCCATCGACGGTCCGCTCGCCCGACGCTGGAAGGTCGTCTCCAGGTTTGGCCGCGTCATGGACCCGTTCGCCGACAAGGTGCTTGTCATCGGGGCCTTCATAACCCTCGCCGGTCCCACCTTCGGGATCGAAACCATCGATAAACCTCAGTTCCAGGTGAGCGGAGTTGCCTCCTGGATGGTCGTCGTCATGCTCGCGCGTGAACTTCTCGTCACCTCCATCCGCGCGGTAGCCGAGGCCGATGGCCAGGACTTTTCGGCGGATTGGTGGGGCAAGGCGAAGATGATCCTCCAGGCCTGTGTGATCCCCTTCATCCTGGTGATGCTCGGAATCACCGAGGTTCACCCCGGCTCCTGGGGTCGCTCCGTGATCGACGCCGCGATGTACCTCACCGTCGCCGTCACCGTCGTCAGCGGAGTTCCGTACATCGTCCGAAGCTTTAACCTCTTCGCGAGCGCAGGCCGGTAGGAACTGGCCCCACATTGAAGCCTCACCTTTCCCTCATCACCTGTTTCGGAATCGGCCACCTTCGCCCGGCGCCGGGCACCTGGGGATCGCTCCCCCCCATCGCACTCGCCGGTGTCATGCTCGTCATTGGTCATGCAACCGGACTTGCTCCCACCGCGGTGAACCCGGCCTGGAATCCTTGGGCCTGGCTGGTCTACCACGGAGTGCTGGTTGCCACCCTCCTGGTGTTTTCCGGCGCGTGCATCGCGCAGGGCGATGCGTGTGAAGCCAGGTACTTGTGCAAGGACCCATCAGAATCGGTGGCCGACGAGGTCGCCGGGCAGTGCATCCCACTGCTGTTCCTGCCAGCGGCCGCGCTCTCAACGCCCCTGCTGGCCGCCTTTACCCTCCTCCTCGCGTTCTTCTCTTTCCGGCTGCTTGATATCTTCAAGCCCTGGCCGGCCAACCGTTTACAGCGTGTTCCAGCGGGCTGGGGGATCCTCCTGGACGACCTCGCCGCCGGGTTGTACGCGCTGGTCATCGTACAGATTGCCGCTCGACTGGCCCTGTGACCATTGTGGTGCAGGCTTCCGGCCGGCACCACGACAAAACGATTGCCACGCGGACCCTGAAACTGCGACGCCCCGCTACCGAAGGAACTTCCACCATGCCATGCCTGCTTGGAATCCTTGCGTTCTTTTTCCCCCGGTTTGTGATCATCTTGCTGGTGCTCTTTGGAGATTACATCGGGCGGGCGTACACCAACGACCTCTGGGCCGTCCTGGGCTTCTTCTTCGCCCCGTTCACGACGCTGGCCTACGCCATGGCGATGAATGAAAACAGCGGCTCCGTCAGCGGGATCTACCTGGTGTTACTGGTGATCTGCGTGCTCCTGGACCTTGGCGTCGTCGGCGGCGGGGCCAAGAATAGACACCGCATTAAGATGCCAAGGAAGCAGGGCTGATCCTGCGGTTGGCCCTGATGGAACGTCTCAAGCACCCGCCATGCAGTGACCGTACGAGCGCTTCTTCCATTCACCGGTGCGGCTCGCGCCACCGTCGCTGGTGCAAAGTCGCTCCCCAAGCCGCCGGTTTCGCGCCGGCGACCGCCAAACCGGGCCGATCCCCTCATATCATCGGGCCCGTGCATCCAACCCATCCCCCACAAGGAGACCGAAGATGATCCGAACCGCGATTGTTGGCCTCATCGCCCTGGCCGGTGCCTTGGGCCTGGCTTCCGCCACTACGACCGCCCCGGCAGAGAACCACGCGGCCGTCGCCGCGACCGCGTTCACCGTCGACCCGGTCCACTCGACCTCGGTCTTCCGCATCAAGCACATGAACGTGGCCTACTTCTACGGCCGATTCGACAAGTTTGGCGGCACGATCAACTTTGATGAGTCAAACCCCAGCGCGAGCTCCGCCGAGATCGAGGTCGACACCGCCAGCGTCAACTCCAACAACGGGAAGCGCGACGGCCACATCAAGAGCAAGGACTTCTTCAACGCCGCCGAGTTCCCCACCGCATCCTTCAAGAGCACTTCGTGGAAGCCGGCGGGCGAGAACACCTTCGACGTTGCCGGCGACCTCACCCTGCACGGGGTCACCAAGCCGATCACCGTGAAGTTCGAGAAAACCGGGACCGGCAAGAGCCGTTCGGGCGGGGCACTCGTCGGCTTTGAAACGACCTTCACGATCAAGCGCTCCGACTACGGCATCTCCTTCATGCCCGAAGGCCTGAGCGACGAAGTCCGCCTCACCTTCAGCATCGAAGCCGGCAGCACCTAAGCCCCGCCGATGCCAATCCGCACCGCCCTCTTGAGCATCGTGCCGCCGGTGTTGATCGCACTGGCGGTGCTTTTCATTGCGTGGCGCCCCTGGCGCAAAGCCGACCTCAAGCCGATGCACGCCGCCAGCGCCGCGGCCCTCGCCCTGGCCTACGCCGTCACGGAGACGCTGGTCGCGGGACAGTGGCCGGGCTTCCCGCCGGCTGAGCAGCACCGCTGGCTTCCTTACATCGCCCTGGCCGCACTTCTGGCAACTCCGTTCATCATGGGCCTCAAGGGTCAGTGGCGCGCCTGCGCCGCCACCACGCTGGTGGCCGCGGCCTTCTTCACGCTGCTCCTGTGGAGCGGCCTGTCCCACTCATCAAGCCGCCTTTCAACACTCTTGTGGATGGCGACATACTGCGCCTGCACCGCCTTCATCCAGCGCACCGCCGATGTGCGCCCTTGCGGCCCCCGCCTCCCCCTCACCTGGCTCATCACCGCCACCGGCGCGAGCGTGGTTTTTCTCCAGACGTACTCCGCCTTCTTTGCGCTCATGGCCGGCTCAATCGCCGCCGTCATGGGCGCCTTCTGGGTCGTAACGTGCTGGCGCCCCAGGCTCGAAGTTGTGCGGGGCATCGGCCTGGTATTCCCCACCCTGTTGGCCGGACTCATCCTCTCGCTCCCCGCAACGGCTCCCAGCGGACTCCTCATCATGGCCGCGGCCGCCACGCCAGCCGCCACGCTTCTCCGTCCCTTCAATGGACTGAAACCGTGGCTGGCAACGGGGTTATGCGCTGCCGCCGCCGCCGTGTTCTGCATTCTCGGAATTTGGAACTCGCCCGGCGGTTTTGACTTCGGTGGCTACTAGACACAAGCGACCGCCGAGTGCTAATCTGTGGGTCCATGATCGTCGGCGTCACCAAAGAAACACTCCCTGGCGAGCACCGCGTCGCGCTGGTTCCAAAGGCCTTGGCCGCACTCACCAAGGCGGGCATGCAGGTGGTTGTCGAGCGCGGCGCGGGCCTTCCCGCCGGATTCCCCGACTCCGCGTACGAGCAGGGCGGCGCCAAACTCGCCTCCAGGGGCGAGGTCTTCGAGCAGGCCACCATCATCGCGCAGGTCCGAACGGCGGGCGCCAACCCGCACCACAGCCAGCCCGACCTCGCGTTCGCCCGCCCAGCGCAACTGTACATCGGCTTCGCCGACCCGCTCACCCGCTGCAACGCCCTCACAGCGCTCGCGGAACGGGGTGTCCACATCTTCGCGCTCGAACTGCTGCCCCGCATCACCCGCGCCCAGACGATGGATGTCCTCTCCTCACAGGCCACCGTCGCGGGGTACAAGGCCGTCGTGCTCGCCGCCGATGCGCTCCCCAAGATGTTCCCGATGCTCACCACCGCCGCGGGCACGCTCACACCCGCCAAGGTCCTGGTGATCGGCGCGGGCGTCGCCGGCCTGCAAGCCATCTCCTCGGCGCGACGCCTGGGCGCCGTGGTCAGCGGGTACGACGTGCGCGCCAGTGTCCGCGAGCAGATCGAGAGCCTGGGCGCCCGCTTCGTTGTGCTTGACCTGCCCGCGGCCGCCGCCGAGGGTGCGGGCGGCTACGCCAAGGCGATGGATGAGGCCTTCTACGCCCGGCAGCGCGAACTGCTGACACAGGTCGTCCGCGAGCAGGATGTCGTCATCACCACCGCCTCCATCCCCGGGGCCAAGGCTCCCGTGCTCCTCACCCGCGCCATGGTCCACGCCATGGCCCCCGGCTCCGTGATCGTCGATGTCGCCGCCGAGCGCGGCGGCAACTGCGAGGTCACCAAGCCCGGCGAAACCGTCGTCGAGAACGGCGTCGCGGTGTTGGGCCCCGTCAACATCCCGGCGCTGGTCCCCAACCACGCCAGCCAGATGTTCGCCAAGAACACCACGGCGTTCCTGACACACCTGGTCAAGAAGGGCGAACTAACCATCGACCTGAAGGATGAGATCACGCGCGACACGCTGGTCGCGCAGGGCGGCCAGATCGTTCACCCCCGCGTCCGACAGGCCCAGGACCTCCCGCAACTCGCCCCGGGCGCACCCCAGACGGGATGACTCCCGGCGTTGGAGACCGAAGGCATGCTTCCCCAGATCGGACTCAATCTGCTGGCCGTGGACACGGTGGCTCCCACCATCGAGCCGCACGCGCAGGCCTTGCCCATCGACAACATCATCCTGTTCCTCACCATCCTGATGCTCGCGACGTTCCTGGGCATGGGCATCATCCGGCGCGTCTCGCCCCTGCTCCACACCCCGCTGATGTCGCTCACCAACGCCATCTCGGCGATCGCCGTCGTCGGGGCCATCCTGGTTGCCGGCGGCGAAGGTTACCCCACCGGGATCCGCCTCATGGGGGCCATCGCCGTGTTCGCGTCCATGACCAACATCATCAGCGGCTTCCTCATCACCAACCGCATGCTCAAGATGTTCAAGGAGCGCACGCCCAAGGGCGCGCCGGCTGGAGGAAACGCTTGAACGCCTATTCCGTCCAGGTCGCGTACGTGTTCTCGGCGGCACTCTTCGTCCTGTCGCTCCACTGGATGAACACGCCCAAGACCGCCCGCCGCAGCGTCATCGCCGGCGCAGCGGCCATGACCATCGCCGTCCTGGCCACTTGGTTCAGCCCCGCCGTTCACCGGCACCTTTGGATCATCGTCCCGATTGTTCTCGCCGTTGCCCCCGGCATCTGGCTCTCGATGGTCCCCCTCACAGCCGTGCCGCAGCGGACCGCCCTCTCCCATGCCTTCGGCGGCCTGGCCGCGGGGCTCGTGGGCACCGCCAAGTTTTTCCATTGGTACCACGACGACCCCGAGTTTCTGAACTCGTTCCGAACCATCGCCATCGTCATCGAGGTCCTGCTCGGCTACCTCACCTTCACCGGCAGCATCATCGCCGCGGCCAAGCTCCAGGAAGTCAAGTGGATCCCGCAGCGGCCCTGGGTCTACAAGGGCCAGAACGCCGTCAACGCCCTGGCCTTCCTGGGCGCTCTCGTGCTGGCGGGGTTCCTCGTCGCATCCCCCACCTCCGCCGCCGCGCCATGGCTGCTGGGGACGATCATCCTCCTCTCCCTGAACTTTGGCTGGATGCTGGTCATGCCCATCGGAGGGGCGGACATGCCCACCGTGATCGCCATCCTCAACTCTTACGCGGGCCTCGCGGCCGTCGCCATGGGCTTTGTCCTGGATAACCCGCTGCTCATCGTCGCCGGCGCGCTCGACGGTTCCTCGGGCCTCATCCTCTCGATCATCATGTGCCGCGCCATGAACCGCTCCTTTACGAATGTCCTCTTCGGCGCTTTCGGCCAGGTCCAGGCCGCCGCCGGGAAGACCGAGCAGAAGACCCACCGCAGCGCCACCGCGGAAGAGGCCGCGGGCATCCTCGGCTCGGCCCGCAGGGTCGTCATCATCCCCGGCTACGGCATGGCGGTGGCCCAGGCCCAGCACAAGGTGCGTGAGTTGTACGACGCCCTCACCAAGCGGGGAGTGGACGTCAGCTTCGCCATCCACCCCGTCGCTGGCCGCATGCCCGGCCACATGAACGTGCTGCTGGCCGAGTCCGACATTCCCTACGAACGACTCAAGGAAATGGAAGACATCAACAGCGAAATGCCGCAGGTGGACGTCGCGCTTGTGATCGGGGCCAACGATGTGACCAACCCCGCCGCGCGACACGATAAGTCCAGCCCGATCTACGGCATGCCCATCATCGACACCGACAAGGCCCAGAGCGTGATGGTCATCAAGCGCAGCATGAACCCAGGGTTTGCGGGCATCGACAACGAGCTGTACTACCTGGATAAGACCCTGATGCTCTTCGGCGATGCCAAGGGGTTCGTGGGGGAAATCGTGAAGGAACTGTCGAGCGAGGCACACTGACGCCCGGCAGTGCGTTGCCGATCTCGCCAATCGTTCAGGATGCTCCAATGGCCTGCCAGATCCCTGGCCGGGGCTTCTCGTCCCTACTTTGTGGGGGGTACTGCCCGAGAGAATGCCAAGTCGCGAGGCGTCTTACCTGCATGGTCCTTTGCGTTCACATCCGAACCTGCCGCCAACAGAACCCCGACACACTTGTCATCGCCCTTCATCATCGCCAAGTGGAGGGGAGTCCTCCCCTCCGCATCGACCGCGGCAACATCGGCCCCGGAACTCAGCAGCGCTCTGATGCAGCCGGAATGGCCGTACAGCGCCGCCAGGTGAAGGGCGGTCCGGTCCTGCGGCTCCTTCACCTCCGTCGCAGCACCGTGCGACAACAGCACCTTGCAGATGTCGTTGTGCCCCAGCGAAGCAGCAAGGTGAAGCGGTGTCAGTCCACTTGCATCCTTGGCGTTTACATCCGCGTTGCCGCGGACCCGATCCTTCACTCCCTCCTCGTTCCCGGTCGAAACCGCACGATGCAGTTCGCCGGGCTTTGTTCCCGGTGCAGAGCCACAGCCCGCAGCCATCATCGCCACGAACACTCCGCACGCCAACACCGCGCTGCCCTGCATCGACTTCCTTTCCTGCGACTGGCAACCGCTCACGTCTTCCTGTCCAGCAACCGGTACTGAATCGCCTCCGACACGTGCGCCACCTGCACGTTCTCCGAATCATCCAGGTCCGCGATCGTCCGCGCAATCCGCCGGATCTTGTCGTACGCCCGGGCCGACAGCCCCAGTTCCGTCATCGCCTGCCCCAGCAGCGCGTTGGTCGCCTGGTCCATCGTCGCCAGCTTGTCAAGCTGCTTGCCGCTCAGCCGGGCGTTGGGTGTGGCGGCGCCCTGACGATCCGCCTGCCGCCGCCGCGCCCGCTCTACCTGCTGCTTCATCTGCGCTGTACTCGTCCCCGGCGGGGGCGCGTTCTCGCCATTCGCGTTGGAACCGCGTGACAACTCCTTCCACGGCACCGCCGGCGCCTCCGCGTGAATATCAATGCGGTCCAGGAGGGGCCCGCTCAGCCGCTCCATGTACTTCTCCATCGCCCGCCGGCCTACCTCGCCGGGGGCCACATCCCCCTTGGGGGTCGGGTTCATCGCCGCGATCAGCATGAAGTTGGCCGGGAACCGCACCGCGCTGTGCGAGCGCGCGATGGTGACGACATGATCCTCCATCGGCTGCCGCAGCCCCTCCAACACATCGCGCGGGAACTCGGCCAACTCATCCAGGAACAACACGCCCCGGTGCGAGAGCGAAATCTCGCCGGGCTTAGGGACCGCGCCGCCCCCCACGATCGCCGCCGGGCTTGCCGTGTGGTGCGGCGAGCGCACCGGCCGACTCGTCACCAGCCCCTGCCCCGGCGCCAGTTGCCCCGCGGCAGAATAAATCCGCGTGATCTCGATGGCCTCTTCCGGCGTCAGCGGCGGCAGCACCCCCGGCAGCGCCTTGGCCATCATGGTCTTGCCGGTTCCCGGAGGACCCAGCATCAGCAAGTTGTGCCCCCCCGCCGCCGCCACCACCACCGCCCGCTTCACGCTCTCCTGCCCGCGCACCTCGACGAAGTCAATCGGCGCAGCCGCGTTCGTGAGCAGCCCGGCCACATCCGGCGGCGGCACCGGCTCGGCATCGATGTGCCCCGTCAGCAGGCCCACCACTTCCGTGAGCGTCCGGGCCGCGTAAACGTTGAGCCCCTCGACCACCGCCGCCTCGGCCGCGTTGTCGGCGGGCACGATGATGCCCTTCGCGCCCCGCAACTTGGCGAGCGATGCCATGGCGATGGCGCCGCGGATCGGCCGCAATCGCCCATCCAGCGCGAGTTCGCCGCCGAACATCAGCGACCTGTAATCAAGGCCCTCGCTGCCGCCCTCCGCAATGGCCCGCTCCGTCGCCGCTCGAACCCCGGCCCGTCCGCCGACCTGGCCCGGCGACTTCAACACCCCCTGCACCACCAGCAGCCCCACCGCAATCGGCAGGTCATACAGCGGCCCTTCCTTGCGCACATCCGCCGGCGCAAGATTGATGACCAGCCGGCCCTTGGGGAACGAATACCCGCTGTTGTCGAGCGCGGAATGCACCCGCTCGTGCGCCTCTTTCACCCCTGCATCCGGCAGACCGACGATGACAGGCTTGTCGTCCTTCCCACCCACGTCGTAGTCGACCTCGACTTCACACGGAAGGGCATCGATGCCTTGGAGCAGGTATGACTGGACCCGGGCGAGCATACGGACAAGAGCCTACCAAGGGTTCGACCCAAACGCACGTGCGATGGGCGGGGCCGTTTCGTCACGGCCTCGTACCCTTCCCCTGCATGCCGCCCCCCAACCCACAACTCGACCAGTTCACCGCCAACGCCCCAGCCTCCTGCGCGTGGCTAATTGCAGACAAATCACGGCGCGCCGACCTCCTCGGGGCCATCGCCGCCGCCCTCGAAGCCCGCCGCCAGGATATTTTGAACACCACCCGCGATGAAACCGCTCTCACGGTGGAGGAGCTCACCCCAGAGTTCGCCCGGGTGACAGGCACCCTGCGGATGTTCGCCGGCATCGCCCGCGATGGCTCCTGGGCCCGCGCCGCCATTGACGCGCCCCGCGCCAGCGCCACCGACGCCATCGGCCCCAACCACGATGTGCGCTGCATGCTCGTCCCGGTTGGCCCCATCGCAGTATTCGGCGCCAGCAACTTCCCACTCGCCTACGGCGTCTGCGGCGGCGACACCGCCAGCGCCCTCGCCGCCGGCTGCCCCGTGGTCGTCAAGGAGCACCCCGCGCACCCCAGGACCGGCCGCCTTATCCACAACATCGCCAAGGCTGCCATCGCCGGGCACGGAGCGCCTCCAGACCTGCTCGGCTATGTGCCCAACGAAGACCCCAAGGACCTGTCCATCGCACAGGCAATCGTTCAGCACCCCGCCATCAAGGCCATCGGCTTCACCGGCTCGCAGGGCGCAGGCCTCGCGATCGAACAACTCGCGCGCGAGCGATCCTTCCACATCCCCGTCTTCGCCGAAATGGGCAGCAACAACATCGTGGTCATCTCCGCCGCCGCCGCCCAAGCCCGCGCCCACGACATCGCCGACCAACTCGCCTCATCCATCCTCCAGCGCTCCGGCCAGCAGTGCACGCGCCCCGGCACCATCATCATCGAGCCCGGCGAAGCGGGAACCCGCCTGATCGAGCACCTCGCCCAGCGAATCCAATCCAGCCCAGGCCGCGACATGCTCGCCCCCTGGATCAAGCGCTCCTACGAGCACCGCCTCATGCAAGTCGGGGCGTGCCCCGGAGTCCGCACCGCCGCCCGCGGCAAGGTCCAGCCCGGCCCGCGGGGAAGCCACGCCGCCCTCTTCGCCATAGACAACCACCAAGGCGACGCCCGCGCCGCCTTCAACCAGGATGCACTCCGCGAGGAGATATTCGGCCCCGCCGCCGTGGTCGCGCAGCTTCCCTTCGGCATGCTGAGCGACCTGCACCTCCCAGGTTCGCTCACCTATTCCATCTACTGCGAGCCCGCCGAGCACTCAACCAACCCGGCGCTGCGCCAGGCGGTCGACGCCGCGACCCGCAGCGCCGGAAGGGTCAGCTTCAATGGTGTCCCCACCGGCGTCCGCGTCTGCGCATCAATGGTCCACGGCGGACCATTCCCCGCAACCAATCGCCCCGACACCACCGCCGTGGGCCCGCGCGCAATCGAACGCTGGTGTCGCCCCGTCTGTTACCAGAACTGCCCCGACGACCTCCTGCCACCCGAGTTGCAAGCCACCAATCCTCTGCACATTTTTCGCCAGCTTGATGGCCACCCGAAAAGGTAACCCGACACGACCCTCGATCGGGTCCTCAACCGGGTGCCACTGGTCGGCTCTGAGACCAGTGCTACCCACGCTACCCGACCTTTTTCCATCCCCTCCCGCATCCCGCATGCTCCGCCCCTCCACCCCCTCCGTGTTCGCCTTCGCTGTCTTGCCGCTCCTCACCGGCCGGCTTCGTGTCCAAACACCCCCCTTCTCGCCGCGCAACTTCTGACTCCCCAAACGCCCGCTCGCCGATACACCCCTCCGTATGGCTGACTCCAAAAGATCGCTTTCTCCGCGCGCCGAGCGCGGCATGTCCCTCCCGCGGCGGGCCTTCCTGCTGGTCCTCCTGGCCGGCTGGGCATTCGTCGCCGCCAGCCTCATCGGCTTTGACCCTGCCGACCCACCGACACACCTGGTCTGGCCCGCCAACGACCCGGTCGTGAACTGGTGCGGACCCTTCGGCGCCACCGTCTCCTACACCCTCTTCAAACTCCTGGGAATCGGAGCCTGGGCCCTGGTGTTGTTCATGGGACTGGGCCTGCTCTCTGCAGCGACCGGCCAACTTGTCCGGCACGGTCTGGTTCGCATCCTCGGGCTGCTCATGCTTGCGGTTTCATTCTCGGGGCTCCAGAATCTCCTCGCCCCAGACTCTGGCTCGATGCCCGACCTGGCGGGCGGCCTGATCGGCTCGGTCGGTGTCGCCGAGATCACCACCCGGTTCGGCGGGCTCGGCGCGGGCATCATCCTCTTCGTCATGGCCCTGATCGGCGCTGTGGTCGCCATGGATGAATGGCTCCTGGCCGCCTTCGGCTGGATGTGGCGAAACACCCGCGAACACGGTGTGCCCGCCGCCAAGGTCGCCGGAGCGGTCGCGGGCGAAACCGCCCTCAACGTCAGCGTCGGCGCCGCCAAGGTCACGGCTCGCGCAGGCGGCGGACTCTGGTCCGCCCTCATCGCCAGCCTGCGGCCCGGCAAGCCCCGCATCCGTCCCAACGACATCGACGATGATGTTCCTGCTGCGCGTGCCCGCAAGCGCGCCGGCCCCAAGCCGGTGATCCGGCTGGTCGAAACTAGAGCAGAACCCAATGCAGAGGTAGATATCCCCGACCCCGATGTGGGTTCGCCAACCGCGCAGGTTGAGGCCAAGCCCGCCCGAGGAGCCACCCCGCCTCCAGCCGTGGCGGAGGAAGAGGAGGACGACCTTCCGGGCGCTCCCCAGGTCTTCGATCAGGAAGCCCTCAAGGCCAAGATCGCCAAACTGCCCGTGGTTTTCGGCACCAAGAACCGCACCATCGCGACCGCCGAAGACCTGCGCGACCTCCAGATCATCGACGAGGGTGAAAACTACCGCTTCCCCGGCCTGGACCTCCTCGAAGAGCCCGAAGAGAACTTCTCCCTCAAGCTCGAGGAATACGTCCGCACCCAGGCCGAGGCCCTCGAAGCCGCCCTCAAGCAGTACCGCATCGATGGCGAGGTCGTCGGTATCGAGTCCGGCCCCGTCATCACGATGTACGAAGTGCGCCTGGCCCCCGGCACCAAGGTGGCCCAGGTGAACGCCGTCGCCAGCGACCTGGCCCGCTCGCTCAAGGCCATCAACATCCGCATCGTCTCCAACATGGCGGGGCGCGACACCGTGGGCGTCGAAGTCCCCAACGAGGTCAAGGAGAAGGTCCGCCTCAAAGAACTCATGAGCAAGAGCGACCGCTTCAGCAAGATGAAGCTGCCCACCTTCCTAGGCAAGGACGCCGCGGGCGAACCCCTCATCGAAGACCTCACCAAGATGCCCCACATGCTCATCGCCGGCACCACCGGCTCGGGCAAGAGCGTGTGCATGAACACCATCATCATGGGCTTCCTCTACACCAAGAAGCCCAGTGAACTCAAGATGGTCCTGGTGGACCCCAAGATGGTCGAGATGTCCCAGTTCAAGGACATCCCTCACCTCATGTGCCCCGTCGTCACCGAAATGGGCAAGGCCGCCGCGATCCTCGAGTGGGCCTGCGGCAAGATGGATGAGCGCTACGAACTGCTCGCCGAGGCAGGCTGCCAGAACATTGCGGTCTACAACGAGTTGGGCTGGGACGAACTCAAGGAGCGCCTCCACCCCGGCACGCCCGAGGAAGAGGCCCGCATCCCGCGAAAACTCCCCTACATGGTCTTCATCATCGATGAACTGGCCGACCTCATGATGACCAACAAGGAGGTCGAAGGCTCGATCATCCGCATCGCGCAGAAGGCTCGCGCTGTGGGCATCCACCTTATCCTGGCCACCCAGCGCCCCCAGGCCAACGTCGTGACCGGCCTCATCAAGAGCAACATGCCCTGCCGCATTTCCTTCAAGGTCGCCAGCGGCATGGACAGCCGCATCGTCCTGGACCAGAAGGGCGGCGAACTGCTCCTGGGCCAGGGCGACATGCTCGTCCTCTCCCCCACCAGCCACAAACTCATGCGCGCCCAGGGCACCCTGGTGGACGACCGTGAGATCCGGCGCGTCGTCAAGTTCATGCGCGAAGTCGCCGCCCCCAGCTTCGAGCGCCAACTCGTCCAACTCAAGTCCCACAACGCCGATGAGGAACGCCTCGAAGACAGCGTCAACAACTCCTCCGCCTCCCTGGAAGCCGCGCAGGAAGACCCGCTCTTTAACCGCTCGGTCGAAATCGTCCTCGAGAGCAAGCGCGGCAGCGTCTCCCTCCTTCAGCGCCGACTGGCCATCGGGTATACCCGCGCCAGCCGCCTGATCGACCTCATGGGCTTCGCCGGAATCCTCGGCGAGCACAAGGGTTCGGTGGCCCGCGAAGTGCAGATCTCAGTGGAAGAATGGGCCGCGATGAAGGCCCTCGCCGCCGAACAGGCCAAGGCCCTGGGCCTTCCATTGCCCGGCGAGGGTGTGCAGACTTCTCTCTTCCCCAACCAGGAATCCGCCACCGAAGAAGCTCCCTTCGAAACGCAATCCGATGCCGCGGCAGAGGCCCCCGAAACCGGCGATGAAGGGAACGGCCAGGAAGACGACGACCAATCCGAGCCGGAAGATGAAGTCGACTCCGACGAGGATTCAACCGACGATGAGGGCGGGGGTGAACCGACCGATGAGCAAGATGGAGATCAGGAGGGTTCGGACACCGCCTCCCCCTCCTGGCCCGAGCGTCGCTCCGCCTGAATGCGATTCCGCGGTACACCAGCCCGGGGCCGACACCTCAGCGCGTCGAATATCTCCGCCGGAGGTACTGCAGAGTCTGCCTTCGAGCTTCACCCAGCCGTGTGATCTGCATTCGCGGCCTGACCGAACTCAGGGGGTGTAGGTCCGGCATTCGCAGCCATACGCGCCATCTTCATCGAAAGTGATTACGCCAACGTTGGGCGAGGCGCACTCATCGTTCTGGCCATTTATATCGACGGTCCGCGAACCGTTTGGATCGGTGCGGATCGTGAGCTTGATCTGACACCCGGAGGTAAACTCCTCGCTGGCCCCCATAAGCACGCCCGCCGAGAGCCACACGCGCCCGGCGACATACTCGCCATCGGGCAGGTCCAGCGAGGGGTCGACGGCGTGGATGGTGAACCTGATGAGGTCGCCGTGAGAGTTGACTTTCATGGCCGAGACCCGCTGTGAATCCATCACGTGCAGAGCAGTTTCCGAGAACGTCCGCACTCCCAGGTCCTGCTCGACCACTTCACCGCCACCCGTCTCGAAGCGGGTCACGGTCGGGGCGGTCAAGTACTCCTCTTGAGCGGGCGAGCTCGCCCCGCGCATCGCCCCGCTGCTGGTCACCGCAGGTCGCCCCGCGCACGCCGCAAGGAGCAACAGAAACGAGGTCCCGACGACGGCCTTGACGACACTCATGTCAACGCTCCTGGTTCGGCTTGTGTTCACCGGCGACGGCCAGTATATCAACTTTCCCCGAGCGTCGGATGAATGGGAGTAGTGCTCCGACTTGCTCGCGCCGTGGGCCCGCTGCCCTGGGGTGCAGTGCGACTCCCCGTAACGCCTGACCCGGCCGTGCGTACACACCGACAAGAGAGCGCCGGGGCGCTTCGGGTTGTGAACCCGACGTATACTGCGTGCCTTGATTCGGGAGCGCCGCACAACCGGCGCTCGCGTTTGGCGAAGAACTCATGCGGGGCCAGAGATCCCCTCAACCCCGTTCCTCACGATGCAACCTACTTGAAAGGATTCCGATGGTCATGCTCAAGCGTCGGCACGCAGTTCTCACCGCGGGAATGCTCGCCGGCTTGGCCGGTCTCAATCCCGTCCTGGCTGATGTTCCCGAGGTGCTCGACCGCGTCCCGGGCAACGCGGCCATCGTGGTCACAATCCGCAACCTCGACCAGGTGAACACCCGGTTCACCAACCTCGCCACCGTCCTCAACATGCCGATCGATGAGGAAGATGAGTCCAACCCGATCACCATGGGAAGAAAACTGCTGGGCACCGCCGGCCTGAACAAGACCGGCTCGCTCGCCTTCGCCATCATGCCCGGCGCGGATGGCACCGTGGACTTTGAGTCCGATGAAGGACCCGTCGTGATGGTCGTCCCGGTCTCCGACTACGCCGCCTTTGTCAAGGCCTTGGGCGCCACCGAGACCACCGGCATCGCCAGCCTCACCATCGAGGACAAGCCCGGGTTTGCCAAAGACCTGGGTGGCGGGTACGCCGCCCTCGGCCCCGTCAAGGAAATCGTAGAGGCCTTCGAAGGCAAGGCCGGGAACAAGGCCGCCCACAAGGCCCAACTCGGCACTTCCGGCCGCCGCCTCGCCGATACCGCCGACATCCTCGTCATCGCGAACATGGCCGCCCTCGAAACCCAGATGGAAGAGGCTCAGCACAAGGTCACGGAAACCGGCGAGATGGTGCAGATGATGGCCGGCCAGGGCGGCGCGGGCGCTACCGCGGCCTTCCTGGTGATCGGCAACGCCATGGAAGCATTCTCACGCGACGCCTCCATCGGAATCGTGGGCATGGGCCTGGGTGAGAACGGCGTCTCACTTGACTTTGGCGCCCAGTTCAAAGAGGGCTCCGCCTCCGCAAAGCTCTTCAACGCGCCCGGCAAGGCCAGCGCCCTGCTCGCCCGTGTCCCCAACCAGCCCTTCCTGTTCGCCGGCGCCATCGACCTTTCCGCGCCGGGCATCAAGTCCATGTTCGCCAACGTGAAAGAAGTGATGGAGGCCAAGGGCCCGGGCGTCGCCGATGAGGGCGCTCCCGAGGATGAGGCCACCGGCGAGGCGGTCAACAAGTCCGAGTTTGCCGCCTTCTCGACCATGCTCCAGATGATGGAGAAGGTCAACGGCTATTCCTTCTCTGTCGGGGCCAACCCCATGGGCATCATGGGCGGCCTGCTGGTGAACACCAGCGCCTATGTCTCCACCTCCGACCCCGCCGGCTACCTCAAGGCCACCCGCGATGTCACCACCGCGATGGATGGTCAGACCGCCAATGGCCTCGCCACCACGGTCATCTACAAGCCCAACGCCGAGGATGTGTCCGGAGCAAGCGTCGACTCCTGGTCCATCCAGATGAAGCCCGACCCCAACGACCCCAACGCCATGCAGATGCAGATGATGCAGCAGTGGCTCTTCGGCCCCCAGGGCCTGGGCGGCATGGCCGCTCCCATCGACAACGGCGTCGTCATCGCCATGAGCCAGAACAAGATGCTCATGGCCAGCGCCATCGACACCGCCAAGGCCGGCAACGGCGTCTCCAACGACGAGTTGCTCAAGAAGACCCAGGCCACGCTCCCCGACAACCGCACGTTTGAGTTCTACATCGGGGCCAAGTCAATCCTCGACGCCGTGGGCGGCGTGATGGCCATGATGGGCGGCGGCGCCGCCTTCGAGGTCCCCGCGGCTCTTCCCCCCATCGCCATTGGCGGCACCACCGACGGCGGCGGAATCGGCCTCCGCATCCACATGCCCGCCGACGTCATCAAGGCTCTCGCCGAAGTGAGCAAGGCGATGAACCAGGGCGATGAAGAGGACATGGAAATGGGCGAGGATGAAGGCGACGCCCCCAAGTTCTAAGTACGCCCGCTTTTCGCTGAACACACGCACCACGGCCCGCCGCAAGGCGGGCCGTTTCTTTGCGCCCGTGTTGTTCAAACAAGCCGTCACCCCCGCGCGAACCACCGTCACCGCCCCAATCAACCGCTCCGCTGTTTGTCCCCTCCTTACCATCCCGCGTGCCCCCATCGCCCATGCCACCCCCCGCTTCCTGGCGAGTCAGCAGCGCCCGCGCCCTGTCCCTGGACCGCCCCCGCCTTGTGGCCATCATCAACCTGACGCCCGACAGCTTCGCCGACGGCGGCAAGTACCCCACCACCGCCGCGGCTGTTGACGCCGCCCGTCGCGCCGTCACCGTCGGCGCCGACATGCTCGACTTGGGCGGTGAATCCACCCGCCCCGGAGCCTCGCCGGTCTCGCCCGCGCTGCAGGCCGACCGCATCCTCCCCGTGCTTTGCGCCATCCGCGCTGCCCCCGACCCCCTGGGCTCGATCCCGATCTCAATCGACACCACCAGTTCGCTCGTCGCCGAGTCCATGCTGCTCGCCGGCGCGGACGCCATCAACGACATCTCCGCCGGGCTTGATGACCCCGCCATGCTCCCGCTCATCGCTCAGCATGGGGCCGGCATCATCCTCATGCACCGCCTCGCGATCCCGAGCCTGGACCGCTACTCAGACGCGTATGAAACCCCACCGACCTACGACGATGTCATCACCGTTGTCCGCGACTTCCTCAGCGCCCGCGCGAACGCAGCGCTCGCCGCCGGAATCCCGCGCGAAGCAATCGTTCTCGACCCCGGCCTCGGATTCGGCAAGTCGGTCCAGCAAAACCTTGACCTCATCGCACGCACCAGAGAACTCACGCGCCTGGGCTTCCCGATCCTCAGCGCCCTCAGCCGCAAGAGCTTCGTCGGGCGTGCCAGCCTCGCCCGCGACTCCGCCCCCGCTGAGCGGCTGATCGGTTCCATCGCCCTCAGCGTGGCCCACGCCCTGGCCGGTGCAGCGCTCTTCCGCATCCACGATGTCGCCGAACACGCCCAGGCGATGATGGCAACCGCTCCCATTCTCGCGCCAAGGCCGCTTTTACCGGCCGCCGAGGCGTCCCCCCCCACCCTACCCCCCAATCGTCTTTCAACCGGTCCACTCCCGGCGTAGAATCCTTTTCCGAGTTTCACGAGGGTGGGGGCCGCGCACTTCCCGGCCCACCAGTAGAAAGGCTACACGGAGCAACCATGGCCAACGAAAACGTCCAAGAGTTCACAGACGGCAACTTTGAATCCGAAGTCCTCAACTCGGATAAACCTGTTCTGGTCGACTTCTGGGCCGAATGGTGCATGCCCTGCCGCACCCTCGCCCCGGTCATCGACGCCGTCGCGGATGAACTGGCCGGAAAGGTCAAGGTCGGCAAGGTCGATACCGATGGAAACCGCGCCATCTCCATGAAGTACAACATCACGGCCATCCCCACCGTCATCATCTTCAAGGGCGGGCAGGTCGTGAAGAAGTTTGTCGGGTTCAAAAAGAAGGACGAGCTTGTCGCCGCCCTGAACGAGGCCGCCGCGGCCTGATCCCCAACCCCCGCCCGCCCCAACCATCGAGCCACCCAATGCCGCCAGCGAACACGCAGGCAATGCCCGCCATCGAGGTTTTGGCACCCCCCGCCGACCGCTTCGCCGGGCGGCCCGTGCGCTGCGGCGTCGTCGGGGTCGGTCGCATGGGCCGTCACCACGCCCGTGTCTACGCCGAACTCGCGGGCTGCCAGCTCGTCGGCGTTGTCGATTCCAGCGAGGAGCGCCGCAACGACTTGGCGGAGAAGTTCAACTGCCGCGCCTTCGAGACCCCCGAGCAACTCCTCGCGGCGGGTGTAGACGCCGTCAGCGTCGCCGTCCCCACCACCTACCACCGTAACGCCGCCGAGCCGCTGCTCCGCTCGGGCGTTGCCTGCCTCATTGAAAAGCCCCTCGCCGGCGACGTCGAAACCGCCCGCGCCATCAAGGACATCGCCGACAGCACCGGCAGCGTCCTCATGGTCGGTCACATCGAACGCTTCAACCCCGTGATGCGCGCCATGCAGCGTGCCGCGGCCACCGGCCTCGAGATCACCCCCCGCTTCATCCAGGTCGTCCGCGTCAGCCCCATGACCTTCCGATCGGTCGATGTGGGCGTCGTCATGGACATGATGATCCACGACCTGGACGTCGTCCTCATGCTCATGGGTGGACGCGAGCCGGACTTCATCCGGGCCGCCGGCGTGGCCGTGGTCACCGCCCACGAAGACCTGTGCAACGCCTGGCTGGAGTTCAACGGCCCAAACGGCCGGTGCGTGGCCAACGTCACCGCCAGCCGCCTGGCCCTCAAGACCGAGCGGGTCACCCGCATCACCGGGGAGAACGCCTACATCAAGATCGACTACGGCGCGAAAAAAGGCACCATGATCCGGCGCACCGCCAACGAAATCCAGATGCGGGAGATGCGCGAGCAACTCGCCCGCGGCACCGACCTGACCAGCCTCAAGTGGGACCAACTGGTCAACATCGAAGAACTGGTGGTCGACGACGCCGAGCCCATCGTCATGGAAATCAAAGCCTTCCTGGAGGCCGTCCGAACCGGACAACGCCCCGCCATCGATGCCGAGGCGGGCTTCGCAAACGTCCGAACCGCCCAGCGCATCGTCGATGCCATCAAGCGCACAATGTAAGTACCGACCAACCCCGCCCCTACGTGTCTCTCCCACCCATCACCCCACCTATTGCAGTGATCAAAACTCCTACTGGTGAAACCCTATCCACGGGGTACACTCTGAGTCCCCGGCCCCAACGAAGGTGCAGGCCAGCCGGGAGTTTGACTCAATCAACCGGCCGACCTTGCCCACAAGCGAAACCACGACATGAACGCCCAGCCCGATCAGCAGACCCAGCCGTTCCCTCCCGCCGGAAGCCCCGCCACTCCACACGCACTCTCCGACGAGATGAACGCTGAGATTGACGCGGCCATGAAAGACCTCGAGCAGGCCGGTGCCGCGCAGGCGGCCGCCGAGCCTGGTCGAGCCGCCGCCTCGCGCCCCGCCGCCATCCGCGGGCCGCGGGTGGTGCAGGCCGGCCGCGAGCACCGCACGGGCAGAGTTGTGTCGGTCGGCCCCACCGATGTCTTCGTCGAGTTCGGCCCCAAGGAACTCGGCATCGTTCCCCGCATCCAGTACCCCGCGGATCAACTCCCCGTCAAGGACCAGGAAGTCCAGGTCGTCGTCGACAAGTTCGAGGCCGGCGAAGGCCTCTTCATCTGCTCGCGCCCTGGGTCGGTGCAGAAAGCCGACTGGGAGTTGCTCGAGCCCGGCCAGGTTATCGAGGCCCGCGTCACCGGCGTCGTCAAGGGCGGCCTGGAACTGGAGGTTGCCGGTCACCGCGCCTTCATGCCCGCCAGCCAGGTCTCCTCAGACCGCATCGCCGACCTCTCCGTCTTTGTCGGCGAAAAAATGAAGTGCGCGGTCTCGCGAGTCGAGCGCATGGGCAAGGGCAACATCGTCCTCTCCCGCCGCGACGTCCTGGACGCCGAGCGCCAGGAGCAGGCCGTCAAGTTGAAGGAGAGCCTGCAGGAAGGCCAGACGATCGAGGGCACCGTCCGCAAGATCATGCCCTTCGGCGCGTTCATTGATATCGGCGGCATCGACGGCTTGGTGCACATCACCGACCTCACCCACGACCGCATCGGTTTCGGTGAAAAGGCCGTGGCCAAGTTTGTCCAGGAAGGCCAGCGCGTCACCGTCCGCATCATGAAACTCGACTGGGAGAACAACCGCATCTCCCTGGGACTCAAGCAAACGCAGGGCGACCCATTCTCCAGCGCCGTCGAAGCCATCGTCGAGGGCGCCGAGGTCAACGGTCGCGTCACCAAACTCATGGAGTTCGGCGCTTTCGTCGAAGTCGGCCCCGGCGTCGAGGGCCTCGTCCACATCTCCGAACTCGACCACAAACGCATCGACAAGGTCTCCGACGTTCTCAAGCCCGACGAGATCATCCGCGTCAAGGTCCTGAAGATCGACAAGGAAAACCGCCGCATCTCCCTCTCCCTCAAGGCCCTCAAGCCCCTCCCCGAGGTCAGCATCGGCGGTGGCGGCGGCGGTGGCCAGGGAGGCCCCGCGGCCGGCGCTTCCGGCGGTGGCGGGAGTGGCGGCGGCCGGGGCGGGTCCGGTGGTGGATTCGGCGGCGGTCGCCCCGGTGGTGGTGGCAAGGGCAAGCGCGGCGAGCCCATGGGCCGCTCCGCCGAAGAAATCCTCAAAGAAACCCCGGCCCTCCGCCGCATGCGCGAGAAGGCCAAGCACATGAAGTTCAAGGGTGGCATCGCGTAAAGAGCCCTGAGCGCAAGCTCAGGCGCCTTTGTCATCCCGCGGACCCAACAATGCTTCCTGACGCTCGGCGACGCCCGCAGCGCACGGCCCCGGTCCACGGGGCGGAGCGATCACGCTGTCCCTGCGCGAATCCGCCCGAGCTCGCGCTCGGGGCTCTCTGATCACTCACTGCCTCCCCGTCGACCCAAACCCCCCCACCCCCCGCCCGGTCTCATCAAGCCGTTCCACAGCCTGCACGGCAACCCGGGCCACCGGCGCAATCACCATCTGCGCCACCCGCATCCCGTGCGTCACCGTAAACGGTTCGCGCCCGTGGTTGATGAGCGGAACCAGCACCTCGCCCCGGTAATCGCTGTCAATCGTCCCCGGCGCGTTGGGCAGCGTGATCCCGTGCTTGGTCCCCAGCCCCGAGCGCGGCCGCACCTGCGCCTCAAACCCAACCGGCACCGCCACCGCAATCCCCGTCGGGATCACCGCGATCCGCCCCGGCTCCAGCACGATCTCCGGCCTCTCCTCGGGCAGGCACGCCGACAGGTCCATCCCCGCCGCCCCCTCCGTCTGGTAGCGCGGCAGCACCGCCCGCTCACTCAACAGCCGTACCTGCATCGCAGGCCCGCTCATGACGCCGTCGCCTGACCGGCCTCAATCTCCGCAAGCACCCGCTCAAACGTCTCCAGTGTCCGGCTGGTGGCCGCGATCGCGTTCTCCAGGCTGGACTGCCCCGTTACCTTCTTGAACAAGTCCCGCGGTGCCTCGTTCTGTCGCTCACATTCAGCCTTGGCCTCTATCAGCATCCGCAACAACTCCTTCGCCCGGTCCCTCGCCGCGATGGCTTCTTCAAGCTTGATGTTCTTCTCATTCATAAAGTCTGCAACTACGACGCGACCAAACACGACAACGCGGGATGACCCCCCGAAGCGTCGGCCAGACTCAATCGCAGCCCTTCGGCCGAACCCGCAATCGATTGTAGGGAATGCCGAAAGTACCCGCACGCTCTCCGCGGCCTGCAACCGACAGGAAGTTACGCCGCCGCGCTCGCCGGCAGCGTCCCAGCCACCGGCTTTCCCTCCGTCAGCATCTCATCCGCTGGCCGCGCCATTTCCGGCACATGCCGCCTGATCGCCGCGAGGACCGCCGCCCGGTCCGCGCTCGTCCGCAGGGCCGAGAAGTCCGCGATCATGGCCGCGACGTCAAACTCAGCCCACACCGAACTCGCCAGCCCCATGATCCCCGCGTACGGCGTGGGCACCAGCGCCTCCGCCGAGTAGGCCAACTCCTCGTGCAACTTCTCACCCGGCCGCGCACCGGTGATCTGGACCTCAATCCCCGCGTGCCCCGCATCCCCGGACGACCTCACCTCAAACCCGCTCAGCCGCACAAACCGGCCCGCCAACTCGTGGATCCTGATCGGCTCGCCCATGTCCAGCACGAAGATCGTCGGCGTCTCGCCCTCTCGCGCATCGATCGCCCCCGCCTGGATCACCAGCGTCGCCGCCTCGTTGATCGTCATGAAGTACCGCGTCATCCGCGGGTCCGTCACCGTGATCGGCCCCCCCTCCGCCAACTGCGCCGACCAGATGGGCAGCACGCTGCACGCCGAGCCCAGCACGTTCCCGAACCGCACCATGCTGAAACTGGTCCTCGCCCCGCGTCCCATGGTGCGCGATGTGTTGAGCGCCTGTACGTACATCTCCGCCAGCCGCTTGGTCGCCCCCATCACGCTCGTGGGGTTCACCGCCTTGTCCGAAGAGATCATCACGAACCGCTCCGCCCCCACCGCCTGGGCCGCGTCCGCGATCGACTTGGTCCCGAACAGGTTGTTCGTCACGGCGTGCGCGGGGTGGTCCTCCATGAGCGGAACGTGCTTGTGCGCCGCCGCGTGGAACACCGCGTGGGGCTTGATCGCCACCAGGTGCCGCAGCGTCTGCTCCGCATCCACAACATCGTGCAGCAGCGCCTTCCGTTCCACGCCCGCGAACCGCCGCGCGATCTGCCGGTCAACCTCAAACAGCGAGTTCTCCGACCGCTCCATCATCACCAGCAGCGAAGGCCTGAAGCTCGCGACGATCCTGCACAACTCCGAACCGATCGACCCGCCCGCGCCCGTGATCAGCACGCGCTTGCCCTCGATCACCCGCGCCACCGCCCGCCGGTCGATCCCGTAGGGCGTCCTCCCGATCAACTCCACCAGGTCGATCGCGCCGCTTCCCACCCCGGCCGCAACCGCGCCCTCAAGCAGGTCACCCAGCGGCGGCACCACCCGTTCGACCAACCCCGCCCCACGCAGCACGCCCCGCACCCTGAGGGCCATCGGACCACACGCCCCGGGCAGGCTCACAACCGCCACCGTAAACGGCTCGCGCCCGTGCCGTTCCGCAATGTCCGTAAAACTCCCCAGCACGGCCAGCCCCCCCACCTCGCGAGTGCCGCCAGCCTCATCCAGGAAACACCCCACCGGCGTTGGCCGGTCCCCCAGCGCATGCATGTGGGCCGCCAACGCCCGGACCGTGCCCATCGTCCCGATCAGGACCGACCGTCGCCACAGGTTCGCCGGCCCCAGGCCGCGCCCACCAGTCCCAATCTCATCTCGCATCGTCAAAGCCGCGCTCCCGGGTTCCCGTTTGGGCCATCCACGCTGTTATCGGCTCACCCAGCGGGGTCAATGGAGGATCGTCACCCCCAAATGCCCGAAAACCGCTATCGTCCCGCACATGATCACCCGCATCACGGGCAAACTCGAAGCCGTCGACGGCCTCTCCGCCTCCATCGCCCTTTCCGGGGGTGAGGTCGCCTATCAGGTCATGGTCCCGGCCTTTCTCGCGGTACGCCTTACCAATCAACTGGGTACAACCCTTACCCTGTCCACCTTCCAATACCTCGAAAGCCAGGGCCAGGGCTCCTCCTTCATTCCCCGGCTCATCGGGTTCCAGTCCGCCCAGGACCGGGCCTTCTTTGAACTCTTCACCACCGTCAAGGGCATCGGCAACCGCAAGGCCCTCCGCGCCATGGCCATCGAGCCCGCCCTCATCGCCCAGGCGGTCGTCGCCCGTGACGCCAAGTCCCTCACCAAACTCCCCGAAATCGGCAAGCGCATGGCCGAGACCGTCATCGCCGAACTCAACGGCAAGGTCGATGCTTTCCTGACCCCCGATGAACTCTCCCGCCTCGACACCGCCGCGGCAGCCCGACCCCAGCCCATCGAAGACCCCATCGCCGAACAGACGCTCATGGCCCTGGTCACGCTGGGAGAAACCCGCGCCGACGCCGAGCAACTGGTACAGCGCGCACTAACGCGCGCCCGCCGCGACGGAGTGACGCTATCCTCGCCCGACGCTTTGCTTGAGTTGGTCTTCAGCGCCCGGGGGTAGTTCATTTCCGGGGTAGCTCGGCTCTCCGAGCCGAGCATCTGGGTGGGTCGGCGCTCCGCGCCGACTCTTCGATCGCCGCAGTGATCTCTGGAGATTCGGGTCCGATGCGCTACGCGATGATCATGGCCGGTGGAGCCGGAACCCGTCTGTGGCCCATGAGCCGCAAGGGCCAACCCAAGCAGTTACTGCGCTTCATCACCCGCCCCGGCGACGAGCACCCGCACTCACTCCTCGAGTTGGCCAGCAGACGCCTCGAAGACCTGATCGAGCCCGCGAACCGCTACATCTGCACGGCCGAGACCTACCGCAAGGCCATTCGCGAACAACTCCCCGAGTTTTCCGATGAACAGGTGCTCGGCGAGCCCGCAGCGCGCGACACCGTCAACGCCGTCGGGTTCGCCGCTGCAATCCTCGCCAAAAAGGACAAGGACGCCATCTTCGCCGTCCTCACCGCCGACCACGTCATCGAACCGGTAGAGACCTTCCGCGAGCGCATGGACCTGGGCTTCCGCCTCGTCGAGAACGACCCCCGCCGCTTCATCACCTTCTCGATCAAGCCCACCTACCCGGCCACCGGCTTCGGCTACGTCGAGCGCGGCACACCGGTCCGCGACAAGAAGCATGGCAAGAGCCCCGCGATCGACGGCAGCAAGGAGCACGCCTACCAGGTCGCTCGCTTCGTCGAAAAGCCCGACCGCCCCCGCGCCGAGGTTTATGTCCAGAGCGGCGACTTCGGCTGGAACTCCGGTATGTTCATCTGGAAGGCCTCCACCTTCCTCGAAGCCCTCGAAAAGTACAAGCCCGAGAGCCACGAAGGCCTGATGAAAATCCAGGAATCCTGGGGCACCAAGAAGGGCAAGAGCGTCCTCGAAGCCGTCTACCCCACGCTCCCCAGGATCAGCGTTGACTACGCCGTGATGGAGCCGGCCTCCAAGGAAGCCCAGAAGAGCGCCGGGCGCGGCGACGACGCCCGCTTCTCCGTCTGCACCGTGCAGATGGAACTCCAGTGGCTCGATGTTGGCAGTTGGCCCAGTTACGCACAGACCGTCCCCGCCGACAAAGCCGGCAACCGCTCCGCCGGCGAAGGCCCCTCCCTCATCGTCGGCGGCAAGAACAACCTCGTCGTGAGCGCGGCCCCTGGCCACACCGTCGCCGTGCTCGGCGTTGAAGACCTCATCGTGGTCCACACCGAAACCGCCACCCTCGTCATGCCCCGCAGCCGCGCTGAAGAACTCAAGACCCTGCACGGGTTGCTTGACGAGGACCTGAAGTAGCCACTCGGATCACAGAACTCACCGGTACAGGCGGCCGACGGCGGCCCGCCCCCGACGGGCGAGCGTTGGTCTTCCACACGCGCTTCGTTTGTAAACCTTCAACAGTCCCATCAATACTCAAAGTTCGCCGTCGAAACCGTTGAGGTAATTGTTCCGGCGACGCTCACGATGGGCCCCGTGGTGTGCACTCCGGTAAAGCTGTAGCGGACTGTGCCGCCGCTCGCGGTGTTGCGCATCACAATATTGCCCGAGCCGGTTATATCAAAGCACGTCGTCCCGCCGCTCACGCTGTTCCCGTCGATGCAGGCGTCGCTGCCCGTGGTGCGGATGCCCACACCGCTCGCACTGACTTGGCACCCGCGTACAACCGTGCCGGTGTTCGCGAGGATTCCACCAGTCGTGTTGTTCGAGGCGCCGCAGGAGTTCACCAGCGATCCCGAACTCGCGTTGATCCCCCAGGCGGAGTTGAACGAAGCCTGGCATCCCGTGAGCGTGCAGCGCGTCGCGCTGAACCCGTCGGAGTTGAATGTGGCGGTGCAGCCCACGAGCGTCGCGTCATTCGCGAGGAAACCGGCACCTGTGTTGCTGCGTGCCAGGCACCCGGTGACCTGTGCGCCGAAGGAAACGTCGAACCCTGCGGCCCCGTTCTGGTGCGCCACACACGATTCAAAGAGGCACCCATCGCCGACGAAGAACCCCGCGCCGACGTTGCTGCCGGACTCACAGTGGATGAAAATCGATGAATCGCGGCATTCAAAGCCGTGGGACCCGTTGTTCCGCGATGTCACGTCCTGGAACCGCAGGAGCCGTGATGAACCAAACTTGAAGAAACGCACACCGCCTGAGGGCCAGTCGCGGACCACCCCATTACGCACCGTGACCCCGGTGCGCGTCGTGTTCGCCGCGTCGCCCACCCCTACGAGCGCGCCCGCAACGCCTACCACTTGAAACCCATTGAGGTCCAGGGTGACGGAGTCGGCGGCGACTTCGATTCCCGTCTTGCCTGATACGCCGGTAATGTCCCCGGTGAGGTAGTAGGAGCCCGGCTGGGAAATCTTGAACAGGCTGTCGGCGTCGCCGGGAGTGTTCGTAGCGCTCACCGCTATCCGAGGCTCAACCTCAGTGAGAGTCTTTTGGGTGGGCGCGACCGGTCCGGCAGGCGGGCTGAGGGGACCGGCAATCGCTGAGAATACCGGCGCGCACAGCACGCACGCCGCCAGGAGCAATTCACACATCATCGACCGTCCTCCGGTATCTTGAACTCCTGCCGCGGAACTCAAAAGCCCATCGAAGAAACTCGAACCCACCTAAGATTACCCCAAAAAAACGAGAATGACAGCCTCATTTTTCCGAGTTCTTCCCTGACCAACGAACCGGCCATCCGCACAAAGTGTCGCATGCACCGGCGATCGGACCACGGAGGCGAGATTATCCATAGCCCCCTAACCTAACCCCAGTGCGCTACCTCTCCATCGATCTCGGCGACAAACGAACCGGCCTCGCCATCGGTGATTCCCAGACCCGCCTGGTCTCCCCGCTCGAAGTCCTCGAGTGCCCCATCGACTCCCGGGCCGGCGATGCCCTCCTGGAAGCGCTCGCATCCGCCATCGGCAAGCAAGTCGGAACCGCCGCGGCTGACCTGATCGTCGGCCTCCCCATCAACATGGACGGCACCGAGGGCCAGCGCGCCAAGGGCGTCCGCGCCTTCGCCGCCCGAATCGCCCAGCGCACCGGGCGCGCCATCCACTTCCAGGATGAACGCCTCACCAGCGCCGATGCCGACTGGTCCATGGCCCGCTCCGGGATGACCCGCAAGGAAAAGAAGACCCGGCGCGACGCCCTTGCCGCCGCGGCCATCCTCCGCGACTTCCTCGCCGCCCTCCCGCCCCAGGCGCCCCCGGCAGAGCCCGAATAATCGCCCGTTCCCTCCTGCCTCTACGCTTGAGGAACCCGGCCCCGCCCGCCCCGTCTAACCACCTTGGTCCACGGATGAACCCAGGAGCCCCCATGACCTTCCTTCCCGTCCTGTTCCTCGCCATCGCGCCAGTGCTTGGCAGCGCCGCCTTCGCCCAGCCCGTGGAGCCGCCCGCGATCTGCCACCGCGCCCCCGGCGAGTTCGATACCGCCGACGACCTCCTCCTCGCCCTCGAAAAGGCCGATGCCGACCTCGCCTCCCTCACCGCCGACATCACCTACGACCGCGTCTTCGAGATCGCCGGCGACCGCCAGATCCGCAAGGGCCGGCTCTACTTCGTCGACCCCCGCAACGACCCCGGTGCCAATCAACCGGGAGCGCCGGCCAAGCCGCGCAAGTTCGCCATCGACTTCAAGACCCTCCAGGTCGGCAACCGCATCGACCAGCAAGACAAAATAATGATCTTCGACGGCAAGTGGCTCGTCGAAAAAATGCCCAAAGACAAGCAGTTCATCAAGCGCCAGGTCGTTGCCGAGGGCGAAAAGTTCGATCCCCTTCGCGTGGGCGAAGGGCCCTTCCCGCTCCCCATCGGCCAGAAGCGCGACGACATCCTCGCCCGCTACGACGCCCAACTCCTCCCCGCTGAAGACGGCGTCATCGGTCAGGAGCCGCAGAAGAAGCCCAAGGAAACCGAGGCCCTGATCGCTCACGTGAAAGGGTCCGCTCAACTCAAACTCACCCCCAAGGCCGCCCGCGCCGACTCCGACGAGTTCACCGAGATCCGCCTGTGGTACTTCTCCGATCCCGACCACTCCAACCGCCTCCTCCCCAAGATGGCCCGCACCATTAATCGGGCCGGTGACATCTCCATCGTCCGGCTCGACAGCGTGATGCCCAACTCCCCCGTCCCGGCTGATGTCCTGGATACCAGCACGCCCCCAAAGGATTGGGACGCCCGGGTCGAGGAACTCCCGCCCCCAAATCGCCGATAAAATCAGCGATGCGTCTCACCCCCCCGTGAGCCCGCATCGGCAACACCGCAAGGAGGCGCACCGAGTGCCAATCCGTTCCCCTCACCGCGCCCTCCCCATCCGCCTGCTGCTCTCGCTCATGCTGGCGGCCGCCGGCGCCGCCATCGCCGCCCACGAGCCCCCCGCACAACCCCCGGCGCCCCCTGCTCCACCCGCCCCGTCCGAGGTCGCGCCGATCCAGCCGGTGGAAGGCGAAGCGCAACCCACTGCCGATCCAAACGACGACGAGATCCAACCCTTCCCGCTCCCCGATCTCGCGCCACCCATCACGCAGTTGCTCGACCAGGCCTACCTCACCGAGCCGGAGCGCCGCGACATCCGCATCCGCCACGGCGTTTGGGAAGCGGCGGACCTGTCCGACCCCGCCTCCACAGCGCGGGCCGCGCTGCTCATCGGCGCGCTCTCCGACCCCGCCCTCGCCGACCCCCAGGCCAACCCGCTCGACCGCGCTGAAGCCAGCATCAAGCGCGGCAACCCCCGGCCCGCGCTCGACCTCCTTACCGGCATCGAGTCTCTCCGCGCGGCTCGCCTCCGCGCCCAGGCCCTGACCGACCTCGGCCAGACTCAACTCGCCATCGACGCGCTCCAACCCCTCATCGAGCAACTCACTTCGCGCGAGATTGTGGACGCGGATGAACTCGTCGAAGGCGTCCGCGGCCTGCTCATCGTGACACGCCTCCGTGGCGAAGGCGACCGCCCCGGCACCGACTACCGCGCCTCCCTCTCCATGCTCGCCAAGGCCCGCGACCAACTCGACCGCCTCTCCTGGAACGCCACCCTTGCCGAGGCACAACTCCTCTACGAAAAGGACAACTACCGGGAGGCGGGCCAGGCCCTGGAGACCACCCTGCGCCTCAACCCATCCTGCGCCGATGCGTGGTTCCTGCTGGGCCGCATCACCGTCGACGGCTTTGACTTCCCCCAGGCCGAGTCTGTCGCCGCCCGCCTGGACACACTCGCGCAGCCCGCCGTCTCTCCCTACGCCGGCATGATCCGCGCCGCCGTTCGCCTCCGTCAGAACGAGGGTGAAGCCGCCGAGCAGCAACTCGCCCCCGTCCTCGCTTCGTACCCCGACATGCGCCCGGCCCTCGCGCTCCACGCCGCCGCCGCCGCGGGCCGCTTTGACTTTGACCAGGCCCAGCGCCGCCTCGACGCCTTCGACGCCCTCTCGCCGCAGTCCCCCGACGCCTACCTCGCCGTCGGCAAGGCCATGGCCTCGGCCCGCCAGTACGAAGAGGCCGCGCGGTTCTTGAAAGTCGCCGCCGACCGCGCTCCCAACTGGCCCGAGCCCATCATCGAACTGGGCCTCTCACAACTCCAGGCCGGCAACAACGACGCCGCGTTCGATGCGCTCGAAAAGGCAGCCGGGATCGACGTCTTCAACGTCCGCGCCGCCAACAGTCTCACTCTGCTCAATGACCTCCGCGCCTACGCCTGGCTGGAGAGTGACCACTTCATCGTCCGCTACAAGCCCGGTGTCGACGAGGTCCTCGCGCGAGAGATGCTCGAACCCCTCGAGAGCATTTTTACCCGCGTCACCGGAAGTCAGGCAGGCGGCATCGACCATGCCCCAGCCCACAAGACCGTGGTGGAGGTTTACCCAGACCACCGCACCTTCGGCGTCCGCATCACCGGCATGCCCCAACTCCACACCATCGCCGCCGCCACCGGCCCGGTGATCGCGATGGAGGCCCCCCGCGAAGGCCCCGGCCACTTCGGCACCTACAACTGGGCCCGCGTGGTCCAGCACGAGTACACCCACACCGTCACCCTCTCGCGCACCAAGAACCGCCTGCCCCACTGGTTCACCGAAGCCTCCGCCGTCTACCTCGAAGACTCCCCCCGCGATTACAACGCCATCCAACTCCTCACCCGCGCCTACGAGACCGACACCCTCTTTGACCTCGACACCATCAACATCATGTTCGTTCGCCCCAAGCGCCCATCCGACCGCTCCCAGGCCTACGCCCAGGGTCACTGGATGTACACCTTCATCGTCGAGCGATTCGGCCAGCAAAAGCCCCTCGAACTCATGGACGTATACGCCACCGGCGTCCGCGAGGCCGCGGCCTTCCAGTCCATCCTCGGCGTCTCCCGAGAGCAGTTCCTCGCACAGTTCAAGGTGTGGGCCCACCAGCAACTCATGACCTGGGGGATGGCGCCAACACCCCAGTCACCCGACCTCGAAACCCTCCTCGCGGCACAGGACCAGCCCGCCCCCGCCGATCCCGCCGAGGCCGCCGCTTCCACGCACGAGCCCGACCCCGAAGTCATCGAGACCTGGGTTACGGCCCACCCCGGCAACCCCTTCGTCCTCGAGGCCGCTATCCGCAACCGCCTCTTTGACAACAGGGGCAAGCCGTCAGCCGCGGATATCCCCCTCCTCGAGGACTATGCCATCGCACGCCCGGTGGACCCGCTCCCCCACAAACTCCTGGCCACGCTCTACCTCGAAGGCGCCGGCGCTGACCTCGGCCGCGGACCAGAGGCCGCCATCGAGCACCTCGAATACCTTGATGCCCGCGAGCAGAACTCCGCCGGCTTCGCCACCGAACTCGCCCGCCAGTACGCCGCGCTGGGCGACCTCGACAAAGCCGCGGCAAAGGCCCAGCGGGCCACACAGATCGCGCCCTACGACGCCCCCACCCGCGAGTTCGCTGCCACCATCGCCCTCCGCCGCAAGGACTACAAAGCCGCCGAGCGCCACATCAGTGCCCTCACGATGATCGAACCCACGCGCCCCATCCACCAGGAACGCCTGGAAGCCCTCAGAAAACTTCGCAACGAACAATCCAAGTAGGCCAGGCGGCCACAATGACGGCTTTCAGGCCGAATGGCCTGCAAGTTCGTAGCCGGGGGTGAAGCGAGGAGTCTTCGACGAGCGCCACCCCCGGGTTGCACGCCGCATCGACATCGACCCCGAAGGGGTCGTCGTTGCACGTGAAGTGGGGAATCCGGCATCCTCCGGACCCGCGCCGGAACTCCCCGGCCCGCGCTCCCTACTCCCCCTCCGCCCTCCCCCACCCCGTCTTCACCACAAACCACTCCCGCAACTCGTCCGCAATCTCCGCCGGCGAAAGATCCCGCCCCACAAAGCTGAGCGGCTCGCCAAACGTCACCACAGAGTTGCTCGTCTTCCACAGGCTCGCCCACGCCGGGTTCACCTGCGGCGTCCCATCGATGATCACCGGTAGCACCGGCGCGCCCGTCCGCGCAATGATCAGCCCCACACCCGCAAAGAACGGCAGGATCGTCCGCGGCGGCCGCTCGATCGCCCCCTCGGGGAACACCCCCAGCACCCCGCCTTCTTCCAGGTGCCGCACCGCCTGCCGCGCCCCGACCGAGTCGCGCCCCTTCCGATTGACGCTGATCACACCCGCCCACCGCCAGAACCACTCATACCTCGCCAGCCGCATGTCAGTCGCCATCATCCAGCGGACCTCGAACTCGCACGCCGCCTGCACCAGGAGCGGATCAACCCCCGCCGTGTGGTTGCACACCACCACCAGGGGGCCCACGTGATTCCCCCGGGGGATGTTCTCCCGCCCTTCTACTCGCAACCCATGAAACCACCGCGAATACACCTGCACCGCGCGATACGCCAGCCCGATCGCCACCTCGCCGCGCGGGTTGTCCAAGACCCAGCGGCTGAACAACGCCCACAGCAGGAGACCGGCGAGAATCAGGATGATCCATGCAGCAATCGACACCAGCCCGGATGTTAGCGTCCGCAAAGCCAAAGTCCGCGAAGCGTCCCAGGTCCTAGGGTCCTAAGTCCTGCGTTCACAAACGAGTCCCCCACACACCCCCATGGCCCTCACACACCCCGACGACGCCACGACCTAGGACTTAGGACCTAGGACTCAGGACTCCTTTCCGATGTCCGACCTCTGGGCAACCAAACGCGAACAAGCCCGCCAGGGCGTCCAACCCCTCGCCCTCCGCATGCGCCCTCGCTCCATGCCCGAGTTCGCAGGCCAGGTCCATATCCTCGGTGAGGGCAAGCTCTTGCGCCGCATGCTCGCCGCAGACGCCATCACCAGCCTCATCCTCCACGGCCCCCCCGGCACCGGCAAGACCACCCTCGCCGAACTCATCGCCCGCCACACCAAGCGTCACTTCGTGCGCGAGAACGCCTCCTCCGTAGGCGTCAAACGCATCCGCGAGGTCGTCGATGAGGCCACCAACCGCCTCGAACTCGAAGGCCGTCGCACCATCCTCTTCCTCGATGAAATCCACCGCTTCAGCCGCAGCCAGCAGGACGTCCTCCTCGGCGACGTCGAGCGCGGCCTCATCACCCTCATCGGCGCCACCACCGAAAACCCCCTCTTCGCCGTCAACTCCGCCCTCGTCAGCCGCAGCACCCTCTTCCGGCTTGAGCCCCTCTCCGAGGCCGACATCACCACCGTTCTCCGCCAAGCCATCGCCGACCCGGACCGCGGCTACGGCAAACTCAACCTCACCGTCACCGATGAAGCCCTCAATGTCTGGGCAACAAAGTCCGACGGAGACGCCCGCCGCGCCCTGACCGCACTCGAAGTCGCCGTTCTCTCCTCCCACGCAGGACTTTCCACTCAGGACTCAGGACTGTTGATCGACCGCCAAACCGCCGAAGACTCCATCCAACTCAAAGCCGCCGTCTACGACGGCACCGGCGATGAGCACTACGACGTCATCTCCGCCATGATCAAGTCCGTCCGCGGCAGCGACCCCGACGCCGCGGTCTTCTGGATCGCCCGCATGCTCGAGGCCGGTGAAGACCCCCGCTTTATCGCCCGACGCCTCGCCATCCTCGCCAGCGAAGACATCGGCAACGCCGACCCGCGAGGCATCATGATCGCCGCCGCCGGCTGGGAACTCGTCGAACGCATCGGCATGCCCGAAGCACGCATCACCCTCGCGCAGGTCGCCACCTACCTCGCCCTCGCCCCCAAGAGCAACGCCGCCTACATCGCGATTGATGAAGCCCTCGCCGACGTCCGCGAAGGCCGCACCGTTACCGTGCCGATCTACCTCAAAGACGGCAACGTGCGCAAGGCCACGGAAATGAGCGTTGGAGGTGGCGCGGCAGTCCCTGACGGGTCTTCGGGAAACACACAATACAAGTACGCCCACGATGAGCCCGGCGGCCTGGGCACGCAAGACTACCTCGGGGTCGACAAACAGTACTACAGACCGACTGACCGGGGGGCGGAAAGGCTCTTCCAGCAGGTGCTGACGCAGGCACGTGCGGCACGGAAGAAGTAACCGCTCCATCGAAACAGCCCGTCGGAGCACTCATCCCAGGTGTCGGCTCGAGTAGACTTTGAGAGTTTCCGTCGCCGCTTCGAAGACATGCTGCCGCTCTTGGTAACCGCGGATGGTGGAAGAACGATTGAGCGGTGGTTCGTTGATTTGGCATTGGCCCATAGTCTGACTGCTCGCGGTAAGTACAACACATCCGAGCGAGAGTTCGACGGCTCACTCGTTGTGGATCAGTCGACGTTTCTCTTGGAACTGAAGTTCACGAATGACAAGAGCGATGCTCCAGACGTGTCGAACTTCCGCGACAAGGTTCAAGGGCACGCCGCCGGAACGCTGGGCCAGCTTGCCAGCATGAGCGGGTTTACCTCAAATGCAGTAGCAACTGCATCGCGAGCTGGAAGCCCTCCCGTACTATGCGACGGCGCACACTTGTACCGCGTCCTTCAAGGAAAACGCCTTGATGATCTTGTTCGTCGCCTGCGCCGCCATTCCTCTGAGACCGGCGAGGCATACTTGCCAGCCATCTCTTTGGGGTGACGCAGCTCGCTGAACGACATTTGCCGGATTGGGGGGCCGAACCCCGGAGGTGCTTCCTTCAAGTCATAAGCCGAGAACGATGGTGCTAAGCGCCCCATTCAGCATCGCAATCGCCCGCAAAAACTCCGCGATGGAAACATGCTCCTGGGGTGTATGGTCCAGCGAGCTATCCCCCGGGCCGTACGCCAGGATCGGGCACCGCCACGCGGGGCCGACCACGTTCATGTCCGATGTGCCGGTCTTGTGCAGCAGGCGCGGCTTGATGTCTGCATCGCGCATGGTATTGATGAAGGCTCGCGCAAGAGGGCTGTTTCGGTCGCAGATGTGTGCTACCTCGTGGCCGGTGAACTCAAGGGTTGCATCGGCGGCCTGGGCAGCACAGAGCCCGGCAACGTCATCGGGCGAGACACCCGGGGGCAGGCGGAAGCCGGCGGTGGCTTCGATGGCGTCCATCATTCCATCGCTGGTGGTGCGGATGGAGCGGAGCGTGGCCTGGACTGATTCAAAGGCCTTGGCGCCGGGGGGCATGTGGGGGGCGAGGGCTGTCACGGTGCGCTGCCACCAGGCGACACAGGCATCGGCGACGCTGCCATCGGGGCCGGCGGTGTGGGCGCAAGGGCGCGCGAGGCGGTAGTGGGCGAGCAGGCGGCCCTTGTAGCCCAGCGTGATGGCCTCCGCGCCGCTGGGCTCGCCGATGATGCAGGCGTGGGGCTGGTAGCGGGGCACGACGGCGCGGGCCCCGCGGGAGGTGGCGCTTTCTTCTTCGACAGCGCCGATGACTACCAGTCGTGTGCCCGGCGGCAGGCGCGTGCCTTGGGGCGGGTGGGCGCGGGAAGCCGCGGCGATGAAGACCGCAAGCGGGCCTTTGGCGTCGACTGTGCCGCGCCCGTAGAGGAGGTCGCCATCCTGCCGCACAAGGACATCGCCTCCCACGGTGTCCATGTGGCCAAGCAGGATGATGTCGCGAGTGGCGGGGTCGGACTTGAGCGGGTCGCCGCTGGTGACGCCGATGGCGTTACCGGCGTCATCGATTGTTGCGGTAAGGCCGAGGGAACGCATTTGCTCGACGAGGAACGCGGCGAGGGCTTGTTCCTGGCCGGAGAGGCTTGGAATCTCGACCATGCGGCGGAGGAGCGCGACGGCCTGAGCATCGGTGATGGGGGTAGCGGGGGTTGGGGGGGCAGGCGGGCGGGCGGTCACGGCGGGGCTCATTGGAAGACAGTACCCGCACCGTCCAGGGCGCGGCTGATGGGCTGTTCGATGCGGGCATCGCCGATGATGACGCGCCGGACGCCGGCCTGCAACGCCTCGCCCGCGCCCAGCACCTTCTTCTTCATGCGGCCTTCGGCGAACTGGGCGAACTCCTCGATGGCGTCGCGGGCGACGGTGGGGATCAGGCTGGTTTCATCGGGGAAGGAGCGGAGCAGGCCCTTGACGTTGCTGAGGAGGAGGAGCGAGTCGGCGCGGAGAGCCGCGGCGGTCTGCGCGGCGGCGCGGTCGGCATCGACGTTTATGGGCTCGTTGGCGGTGCTGATGGCGGGGGGCGCGAGCACGGGTGTGTACCCCGCTTCCAGCAGGAGGTGCAGGAGGGCGACGTTGACACGGTCGACGGTGCCTGTGAAGTCGTCGCGGATGATGACGGTGCGGCCATCTTCGATGGCGCGGATGGCGGTCTTGCGCTCGCCCTCCCAAAGGCGGCCGTCGAGCCCGCTGAGGCCGATGGCATTGATGCCGCGGGATTGGAGGCGCTCGACGATGGCCTGGTTCATGAGGCCGCAGGCCATCTGGAAGATGTCGAGGGTTTTGCGGTCGGTGCGGCGGCTGGCGTGGCCGGAGGGCGAGGTGATGAACTTGGCGGGGTGGCCGAGTTGCTGCGAGAGGGTGTTGGTGGCGTGGGAGCCGCCGTGGACGATGACGAGGCGCGAGCCGGACTTGGAGAGGGCGGCGGCGTCTGTGCAGACAGCGTCGAGGTTGACGCCTTCGCTGCCGCCGATCTTGACGACGATCATGACAACTCCAGGAGGAAGAGAACGCGGAGGTAATGGAGGGAGCGGAGGAACGCGGAGAAACCCGGGAATATCGGTCCGATCAAACTCAAGTCCATCTCAGCGTTCCTCCGCTTTCTCCGCTACCTCCGCGTTCAACTTACTTTTATATGGGGTGCAGGCCGCTGAAGGTGAGGGCGGTGGTTTCTTCGAGGCCGAGCATGAGGTTCATGCACTGGACGGCGGAACCGGCGGCGCCCTTCATGAGGTTGTCGATGGCGCTGATGATGACGATGCGGCCGGTGGCGGGGTCGCGCTCGAAGCCGATGTCTACGTAGTTGGTGCCGGCCAATATCTTGGGCTCGGGGTAGCGGTAGACGCCGACGCGGTCTTTGACGAGGCGGATGAAGGGTTCGCCGGCGTAGGCCTCGCGGTAAGTGGCCCAGAGCTCTTTCTCTTCGATGGGGCGTGTGGGGAAGACGTGGCAGGTGGCGAGGACGCCGCGGATGAGTTCGACGGAAGTGAGCGAGAGGTGCAGGTCAAGGGGGCCGAGTTCCTGCGTGACCTCGGCCTGGTGACGGTGGCCGGTGGGTGCGTAGGACCTGACCGCGCCGGCGCGCTCGGGGTGGTGCGAGCCGGGGGAGACGGCGTTTCCGGCTTCAGAAGAGCCGACCTTAAGGTCGGCAACGACGGACTTGATGAGGCCGCGCCGGGCGAGGGGCAGCAGGGCGAGGTTGATGGCGGTGGCGTTGCAGCCCACGCCGCTGGCGAGTTTGGCGGTTCGGAGGCGCTCGCGGTGCAGTTCGGGCAGGCCATAGACGAAGCGGTCGAGCCACTGGGGGGCGGGGTGGGCTTCGCCGTACCACTGCTTGTAGGCGGCGGGATCGCGCAGGCGGAAGTCGGCGGAGAGGTCGACGATGCGCGGGGCCAGGGCGCTGTAGCGGTCGATGGCCTTGCTGGCTTCACCGTGGGGCAGGCAGAGGAAGAGCACATCGCAGGGGGTGAGTTCATCGGGGCGGATGAACTGGAGCTTGGTGCGGGAGCGCAGGTTGGGGTGGAGACTGTGGACGAAGACGCCGGCCTGTTGGCGGGATGTGACCTGCTGGACCTCAATGTGTGGATGGTTGAGGAGGAGGCGGAGGACTTCGCCGCCGCCGTAGCCGGAGCCGCCGACGATGGAGGCGCGGATGGGAGTGTGTGTGGTCATAGGTGGAACGAAGAGAAGAGCACGCGGAGGTGGCGGAGGGGGTGGAGGGACGCGGAGAAAGGCCGGGAATGTGGATCTGATCGGTGGGAATACGAACACAGAGAACACGGAGGAACAGGAGGGCACGGAGAAAACAGGGAACGTGCTCGGATCGGAGCAAGAGAACGCGGGGAGAGCGGAGTGGGAAGGTTGGTTCAGAGTGATGGCGTGGTGGGGGAGAGTGCGAGGGCAGGAGTCTTGAGCTCCATGCTTTGGACCAGCGGATTGACTCCGCGTTCCGCCGCCCCCTCCGTTACCTCCGCGTTCGATTTGTTCTTGGCGGATGCGCACACGAAGTCGATCATGCGGGCGGGGATGTTCACGCCGGTGGGTTCGATGCTGTTGCGGAACTCCATGGTGTGGTTGACCTCGCTGACGAGCAGGCCGCGGCGGGGGCATTCGAGGAGGTCGATGGCGAGGATGCCGCCGCCGATGGTGCGGGCGGCGCGGCGGCAGATGTCGGCGACCTGCGGGGTGATGTCGAGGCGGGAGGCCTGGCCGCCGCGGGCGGTGTTGGTGATCCAGTGGGCGCTGTTGCGGATGATGCCGCAGATGGGGTCGTCGCCGACCATGAAGACGCGGAGGTCGCGGTCGGGCTTTTGGATGTATTCCTGGATGTAAAAGACGCCGTGCTGGACGCTGCCGAGGGTGGCCTTGTGCTCGAGGATGGCTTCGGCGGCGTCGCGGTCGTTGATTCGGGCGAGGAGGCGGCCCCAGGAGCCGACGGTGGGCTTGAGGACGACGGGGTAGCCCATCGCTTCGATCGCGGCGAGGGCGGATTCAGGCTCGAGGGCGACCTTGACGGCGGGGGTGGGGATTCCGGCGGCGGCGAGGGCGAGGGAGGTGATGAGCTTGTCGCCGCAGGTATCGATGACGCGCGAGGGGTTGATGCAGGGGATGTCGAAGGATTCGAGGATGCGGATGGCGGTAATGGCCTGGGTCTGGCTGATGCAGCGCTCGAGGACCACGTCCAGGCGGCGCCAGGGCTGTGGGCTGTGGATGTCCCAGGTGGCGGTGCGGACGTCGATGAGTTCGTGGTCGATTGAGCGGCGCTCGAGTTCCTCTATGAGGAGGCGTTCTTCGACACGGATGCGGGAATAGAGGAGGCCGATTCGCATGGGGAGTTCCGGAGAAGAGAAGAAAAGAGAACGCGGAAGTAATGGACGGGGCGGAGGAACACGGAGAGGGAGTTGGTGTTAAGACAGGAGAGAAGTGTCGCCGGTGGGACTCGAACCCACAACCTGCCGCTTAAAAGGCGGCTGCTCTAAGCCGGTTGAGCTACGGGGACATTAGGGGAAATCACTCGCCCCAGTCTTCTTCGACCTGGGGGGCGAGTTCGAGTTGGATGGGGGCGGTGTCTCTGACTTCGAGCTCTGCTGAGCAGTCGGAGCAGCGGACGACTTCGCCGCGGAGGGGGGTGCGGGTGAAGGGGACGGTGGCGGCGCATTCGGGGCACGCGGCGGGGGCTTGGACTGCGGCGGACATGGTTCAGACTCCTTTGTGAACGACGAAACGGGTACAAAAACACAGCAGGCCCACCGGGGTCCGGCAGGCCTGTCGAGGATTCAAGAAGGGTGTTCCTTCTTAGTGCTCGGTGGCTACGCCGGACCTTTGTGGGGGCCTTTGGCTTTGACGAGTTTGGATTTGGACGTGGAGAGCGTGCTGGCCACCATGGTGGGCAGGGCGGGGGAGGCGGGATGGCGGGTGTACAGGCTCATTGGGATCAGCGGTGTTATCGATGAAGAACCTAGGGGCTCTTGAGCCACAAGTCAATGCCGGCGGGCTGGGGTGGGCGCGAGTAGCGGCACTGGCGGCGCGGGCGCGGGTGGGTGGGCGGGTGGGTTGCGCCTGCT
>Ga0163144_10002689_pt1 | contig 40666 bp, 42 predicted proteins | sample OliLak19BULKMAT1_FD_123175 | JGI IMG/M metagenome (GOLD analysis project Ga0163144, IMG submission 123175) | Freshwater microbial mat bacterial communities from Lake Vanda, McMurdo Dry Valleys, Antarctica - Oligotrophic Lake LV.19.BULKMAT1 | ecosystem: Environmental > Aquatic > Freshwater >...
CATCGCCGGATACCCGCACATGGTCGGAATCGTACCCCCGGTGCGTCGCGAGATCGAACGCAACCGACAGGCCCTTCTGACCGGCGGCGAGGTTGCGAAGGTAGAACGCGTTGGAATCCTCCGCTGTCGAAAAGCCCGCATACTGACGGATCGTCCAGGGCTGGTTTGTGTACATCGTGGGGTAGGGGCCGCGCCCGAAAGGTGCGAGCCCCGGATAGTCGTCGACAAAATCCAGCCCGGCACGGTCAGCGGCGGTGTACGCGGTCTTCACCGCAATGCCCTCCGGCGTCTCCCAGGCCTCGCCCAGCTTCGGCTTGCCCGCCTTCACGGCAGGAGCGTCGAGCGCGAGTTTCGTGAAATCAGGAAACTTGGTCATTGGGCCACTCCGAGTTCGGCATGCGCAAGTTTGAGCAGGTGTATCACATCCGCGCCGGCAAAGATGTTCGTATCTATGCCGGCGCCGTCATGCTTGCCTGCAAGCCAGACGCGCTGCGCCCCGGCCTTCTTCAGCGCCTCGGCGGCGCCCGCCGCTTCGGCTTCGTACATCTTGTCCGTGCTGCACAGCACAGCGATATGCGCGCCCGAGGCCCGGAATGCGGCCGCAAGTTCCGCCACGGTCTTCGGCGGCACAGGCGGCTCCTTCGCGACGATCCCGCCCGCTGCAAAGAAGTTGCGCGCAAAATCCGCCCGCGCCGTGAATTCACCGAGGCTGCCCAGCGTAGCCAGAAACACCGCAGGCGGACGTCTCTCCTTTGCTGCTGCATCGCGCAGCGCCTCGAACGGTGCGGCCAGTCTGACGGGTGCAAGGGCAGGGGCCGACGCATCCGCGCCGCCCGCAATCTCTGTCTTCGCGAAATACCGGATACCTGCAGCGGAAAACCCGCTGCGCGGCTTGGGTGGTTCCACATCCGCCACCGGCGCGCCGATTTCCTCCAGCAGTGGATATTCGCTGACGCCCGTGATCGCAATCCTGCGCCGCGCGATGTCTTTCGCCCGCCCTTCGCGCACAGCTGCGACGCGCGCCTGAAAGGCCCCGGCCATCAGCGAGGCCGCAAAGCCGCCTTCGCGCTCGATTTTCCGGAACTCCGCCCAGGCAACCTTCGCCAGGTCGTCCGCCAGCGTCTCGGTGAACCACGCCCCACCGGCCGCGTCCGCCACCCGCCCCAGCTGGCTTTCTTCCATCGCGATGATCTGCGTGTTGCGCGCGATCCGGCGGCCGAGCTGTTCCGGCCGGCCGAGGGCCTCGTTGAACGCCCGCACCGTCAGGATATCCGCCCCGCCCACTGCGCCCGCAAAGGCGGCGCACGTCCCGCGCAGCACGTTCGTCCACGGATCAAACCTGGTCAGCATGCGCAGCGAGGTCACGCCCTGCAGGCGCATCGGCGATGGCCCGATTTCCAGCGCCTCAAGACAGCGCGCCCAGAGCCGCCGCGCCGCGCGCAGCTTGGCAATGCCGATGCCGAAATTGGCGTCCAGTGACAGCGCGAATGTGAAGTTCGCCGCGATCTTCTCGGTGTCTGCATGCCCATCCAGGCGCCGCAGCGTATCGATCGCCGACGCGATCAGCGCGCCGAGTTCCTGCGCTTCCGATCCGCCCGCCTCGTGCACCATCCTCGCGTCAACGCGGAACAGGCCCGCCGCAGAAAACTTCTGTCCCAGCGTGCTGGCCGCCGCGCCATGCCGCGCAAACGCTGCGTCCAGGCCGCCTGCCAGCGTGCCCGTCCGCGCAAGGGCGCCAAGCGGGTCCATGTTGAAATCCAGCTTCAGGTTGGCCGCGTTCTCCTGCCGCTCGCCCCAGAGGCCAAGCAGCGCCGCGGCCGGAGCGCCTGGCGATGTGGCATGGTCCAGCGCCACGCCGGCCATGTCCGCGCGCACGCCCGCCAGCGCCACGTCAAAATCCGCCGCCTCGGTGATCTGCGCGCCCGCCTTGCCCGCCGGGTCCAGCACGATCTCGATGGAAGAAACTCCGCGCTCCAGGTCGCGCAGGATTTCGGTATTGGTTTGTTCCGCAGACGGATGAGCGAAGGATTGGCGGATGTCCCAGGGCAGCCACTTGTCGGGCGCTGCCGTTTTTCCGCGCAGGAAAGGCGCTGCGCCGGGAATTCCCAGAGGATCGCCCGCGCCCGGGAAATCAGTTTCGCGGTAGAGTGCTTTGATACCCACGCCGTCGGCCGTCTTGCGGGTCAGCGTACCGGCGCCCTTGCCTTTCAAGGCCTTTTCGACCTCGCGCAGCCAGTCGGCTTCGGTGGTTTCGGGGAACGCGGAACTGAAGGTGAGGATGTCATCTGCCATGGCGCGGGATCTAGGGCATTCCATATGTACTTGTGAACCATTTCCTCGGCGGTATGCTGCACGAAGCGGATTGACGCGGGGCTTTTTGTATGCGAATGAGACTAGTTCGCAAATACTAAGGCTCAGGGATGACGAGGCAAGTGGCGCGAGAGCTGAACATCCAATCCGCTTCCTCCCCGGACGATGACACTTCGCCGCTTCTGGACCGGGTGGATACCCAATCACGTGTCCTCGGCCTTTGCCTCGACCGTCTGATCGAAGACGGTGACCCGGAGGACCTGATCTCGATGGTCCACCGCCAGCAGACCTGGCTCAGGCTGATGCGCGAGCACCTCGGCGGCAGCTGAGCCGTTTATCCCGGCGGGGCAGGGCGTACCGCTTCCTCAAATATCTCGATCTGCAGCCGCTGGATTGCGGCCAACCGTTCCCATTGCCGGTTCAGGTGAATGTCGATCTTTTCGTGCAGGTGCCGGATTTCCAGTTTGGCCTTCAGGTTGACTTTGTAATCGCACTCCGAAAGTTGCCGGTCCTTTGCTTCCTGACGGCGCTGGCTCATCATGATAATCGGCGCCTGCAGCGCGGCGATACAGGACAAAACGAGATTCAGCAGAATGAACGGGTAGGGATCGAACGGCCCGGCCATCACATGCGTGACATAGACCGTCATCCAGACCATCAGGACGACGAAAAACCCGAGGATGAATATCCAGGAGCCGCCAAACCGCGCCACTGCGTCGGCGGCCCTTTCGCCCAGCGTGCGTTTGTCGTCGCGCTCGATTTCTGGTTCGGCGCTCAGCGGAGTGCCCGTTTCGAGGCTTTCCTGTACTTTCCGGTCCAGCGCGGTCAGGGCGCCGCGCTCGCGTTCCAGCATCTGTTCAGGGTGAATGCGCCGCAACCGCGCGATGTCGTGGACGCAGATGTGCGCGTCTGGCCGATATCCGGGCGTAGCGTGTGCAGTTCTTCCTGTGTGCCAGGCGTCGTGCCGGCCACCACGCGCGTCTGCCCCAAAAGACTCCTGCCGCATGCGGCACAAACCTGACGTGCCGTTTCAGACCCCTTGGCCCGGCTCCGTGATGCAGGTAACATTATCTACAAATGCGCCAGTCCAGTGCTGAAAAGTCCGAAAAAGCAAGGGCGCGTTCTGTAAACCTGCGCGTTTGCTGCAGTTCTCCACCTGAGTGAATCAGATGGGACCGCAATTTGTACTATGTTTTGCACCCTGAGTTCAGTGTTCTCCCTCAAGGGAACTTTCCAGCTCTGTGATACTTTGGCTCTCGTTGCCGGTATCTATCGCTAATCAAAGGGTGACCTAAAAATGTCCGATATATCTTCCAGTAGTTCCAAACGCGCCAAAGCTGCGGCTGACAAAGCGACCAAAGACCTCGAGGCTCGCCTTGAGGCGCTACGCGGGGAAATGGACGAGATCAGGGCTTCGCTCGGCAAGAAGGCCGAGAACAGGTTCGATGCTCTGGCCGATGTGTTCTCCGGCGACACTGCCGAGGACGTCATCGACGAGCTTCGCGGGATCGTGAACCAGATCAAGGAAAAGGCAGGCGCGGCAGAGAAGAAGGTTGTCGCTACCGCCCGCGAAAACCCGGTCCAGACCCTGCTTGTCGCTTTCGGTGCGGGCTTCCTTGCATCGCTGCTGCTGCGCCGCTGATCCTGCGCCATGCGCTTCCTGCCGCTTCTCTCCTCTCTCCTGTCGCTCGCCAACCCTGATCTGGGCGGCGCTGTCTCGCGCCAAGCGAAGGGATTGGGCTATACGTTCGTGGCCCTCGTCTTCCTCCTGACGGCCTACGTCCTCGCTGTCGGCGCCCTGGCGTTCTACCTCTCGCAGCACATGAGCACCTGGGGCGCCCTTGGCGCGATCGCGCTCGGCTTCCTGGGCGGGCTGGTCTCGTCTACGGGTTTGGCACGCTCAAGTCCCGCGCCGTAGCGGACCGTGCCCGGGAAGTCGCCGCAGCCCGCCGGAAAGCTACCCTCGGCACGCTTGCCGGCCTCGCTGCCAGTGGCGGCTCCACCAGGGTTCTGATCATGGCGGCGCTGGCGGGTCTCCTGGCCGGCGGCCTGCTTGATTCCAGGGGCACGTCAGAGAAAGAATATTGACCCCCCGGAGCCTGCGCGCCTCAAAGTCATACTTCTGACCCAGATGAAGGTGTAGGCTAACACGATATCACGGCATTAAGGCGCCGTGCAGGGAGGGCGGAATATGGCGAGAATCGTGACCATCAATGGTGTCGGCGACGTCGATCTGGACAAGATCGCGAAGCTGCTGCCCGGCCGCAATGGCTGGGACATCCTGCAGCTCGGCACGCAGGGGCGCTACATCAGGGCGATCATCGAATCGTGGCCGATGCTGGAGCACTATGACATCTACACGCCGCTCCGGCTCGGCCATTTCTTCGGCCAGGGCCTCGTCGAAACCGGCTGGCTCAAATACACCGAGGAAGGCTTAAGCTATTCCGCCGAAGGCTTGGTCAAGACGTTCCGTTTCTACCGCCGCAATCCGGACCTCGCCAGGCAGCATGCCCGCAAGCCGGAACTGATCGCCAACACCGTGTATGGCGGGCGCACCGACCTCGGCAACACGCAGGACGGCGACGGCTGGAAATTCCGTGGCCGGGGCTTCATCCAGCTCACGGGCCGCTACAATTACACCCGCTACGGCGAGGCGGCCGGCATCGACCTTGTGAATGATCCCGACCTCATCAAGCGCGACCTGACAAAGTCGGTCGAAGTCGCCGCTGCCTTCTGGAAAACCAATGGCCTGAACGCCTATGCCGACCAGAACGACGCGGTGAAGGTCTCGCGCGGTGTCAACCGCGGCAATCCCAACGACCCAGCCGCCGCCAATCACGAAGACCTGCGCATACTGTGGACCAATACGGCTCTCTCCATGACGCAGGCCCCGCAGAACGTCGCCCCAGAGCCCGTTCCGGCAACGCCGTCCCTCAAGCCGCTTCAAACCGGCAGCAGGGGTGACCGTGTCCGCGCGCTCCAGACCGACCTCGAAGCCCTTGGCATCGCGACCGGCGGGGTCGATGGACTTTTCGGGCAGGCCACCCGCCGCGCCGTCGTCGCGTTCCAGCAGGAAAACGGCTTGCCCGTCACGGGCATCGCGGATGCCGCCACGTTCACCGCCGTCGACCGCGCTGCAGACGATCCGGCCCGCACCCGCGCCGCCGCGCTTGACCGCGACAACACGCCGATTTTCGGTCCGCCCGCCACTTGAAAGGCCGGGGCTTGCCGCTCCGCCCGGTACCGCCTTTAATCCTCGGCAACAGAAACGACGGAGGAAACAGGAACATGCGGCTGAAGGCTCCCAGGATTGCCCCGCTTGCAGATAGGGAAATGAGCGCCGAACAGAAGGAAGCGCTCGCCGCCCAGTTCGGCCGGGGACCGGTGTTCAACATCTTCCGCACGCTGGGCCGTGCACCCAAGGCCTACAAGTCCTTCATGCGCTGGGGCGGCTATATTCTCTCCGACCATAACAGCCTGGCTCCGCGCGAGCGGGAGCTTGTCATCCTGCGCGCCGGCTTCAACTGGAAGTCCGGCTACGAATGGGCCCAGCACGTCCGCATCGGCAAGCAGTGCGGCCTGACGGATGCTGAAATCGCGCTGATCAAGGCGGGCCCCGGCGCCCCGGGGTGGAGCGCTCTTGATGCGGCGCTCCTGCGGGCCACCGACGAGCTGACCTCGGACGCCTTCATCACCGACAAGACCTGGGCCGAGCTTTCCGCGCTGACAGAAAAGCAGCGCATGGATCTCGTGATGACCGTCGGCCAGTACACCCAGGTCTCGATGATGCTGAACTCGTTCGGCGTGCAACTCGACGACGACCTGACCCTCGATCCGGACCTTGCAAAGTAGGCCGCCGCGCGCCGGAGGGCGCTTCTCCCGGCGTAAGGCTTGCTCCGCCGCGCCCCAAGGCTAAGTTCCGTCCAGCTACTTTCCCCCTTGGAGACTGACCCTTATGGCCCTGCCGCCCATCCTGCAGAACCTGCGCATCCCGGTGATCGCATCGCCGTTGTTTCTCATTTCCACGCCGGACCTGGTGATCGCCCAGTGCAAGGCCGGTGTTGTTGGCAGCTTCCCGGCACTCAACGCGCGTCCCGGCCCGGTGCTGCACGAGTGGCTGGAGCGGATCACCACCGAACTCGCAGAATACAATCGTCAGAACCCGGATCGCCCGGCGGCCCCCTTTGCGGTCAACCAGATCGTCCACAAGACCAACAACCGCCTCCAGCACGACATCGACGCCTGCGTGAAGTTCAAGGTGCCGATCATCATCACCTCGCTGGGCGCTCAGAAGGATCTGAATGACGCGATCCATTCCTATGGCGGCATCGTGCTGCACGATGTGATCGACACGCGCTTTGCGAAGAAAGCCCTCGAGAAGGGCGCCGACGGTCTGATCGCGGTCTGCACCGGTGCCGGCGGCCATGCCGGTGTGCTCTCGCCCTTCGCGCTGATCCAGGAGATCCGCGAATTCTTTGACGGGCCGCTCGCGCTCTCGGGCTCCATTGCCAACGGTGGCGCGGTTGCCGCCGCGCTCGCGATGGGGGCGGACCTCGGTTATATCGGTTCGGCCTTCATTTCCTGTGACGAAGCCAACGCCACTGACGGCTACAAGGACGCCATCGCTGCCTACGGCGCCGAGGATATTGTCTACACAAACCTCTTCACCGGGGTTCACGGCAACTACCTGCGCCCCTCCATTGTCGCTGCCGGACTCAACCCGGACAACCTCCCAGAAAGCGATCCCTCCAAGATGAACTTCGGCTCGGGCGGCAACACCGAAGCGAAAGCCTGGAAAGACATCTGGGGCTGCGGGCAGGGCATCGGCGCGATCAAGTCGCGCATGCCGGTGCAGGTGTTTGTCGACCAGCTCGTGCGCGAATATGATGATGCGCGCGCTTCGCTCGCCAAGGGCCTGTGCTTCTTGCGCAAACAGCCAGTCACCGCAGGCTGAGCTGACCACATCGTCGACCCAGAATGGCGGCAACGGGACAGTCACGCTAGACGACACCGATGCTGAGAATACAAGGTTATGCTGGCCATAGGTCGCACGCGCAGCTGTTTCTACGAGGCACCGACCGGCGATTTGCGGCCGATCAGACTCCAGAAGTTCATCTTTCGCCGTAAACACGCCATTGCCCCTTGGGATGACACTGAGCTTGCTGTCTTGGCATGCGAAACGATCTTTGCAGGCGAAGAGATGATGATGTGTGTCCCCAAACTCGGCCCATCATCACCAGGCCGGCGATGCGCGCAAGGCGGTGCACGGCGTATGTGTACCCGGCAGCCGGCCAGCCGTTTCGTCGTTCGGCGCAAGTCGGGTATCGCCCAGCCGGTAAGCCCCGAGGAGGCATTCAAGACCGTGGAGGCCATCTATGCCGGCGAGAGAGTATTGCTGGAAGTACCGGGCTCTGATCCGGTCCAGCTAGACCTGCCGGCCCCGGACAAAACGGTCAAGGATTTCGTGGCTGCCTGCCCATCGCTTTTCCAGCCCTGAACGCCGGACCGATATCCGGTGGCCAAGCGCGGCCACTTGAGGCCGCCCTTCATCTTTTTTTTGAATCCCATTCCGGCTTTGCGGCGATCAGAGGCCGCAGGTCGTCGAAAGGAACCGTTCAATCGCCGCGAGCGTCTCGCGTTGCTGCTCGGGATACCAAGGCAGGCTGTGAGGCATGTCCTTGACGATCAACAGCTCCGACTTCGGCTGGAACTTCTTGACCGCCTTGTAGAAGTCCTCGCTGTGGAAGAGCGGCACGCGGACGTCACGGTCGCCGTGATAAATCAAGATCGGAATGTTAGCGTTCGCCGTGTTCCGCATCGGATCCATGCCGTCTACGGTATCGCCTTGGAAGGCGCGCTGGAGGCGGTTGTCGCTCCAATTGTTCCCAAGACGCGTGAGGTTTGATACACCTGCACCGGCTATGGCGCACTGGTAGGGGCTGTTCGGCCGGACGGTGGCGGCCATCGCAGCGAAGCCGCCGTACGAGTAGCCGAAGATCGCAAGTTTGTCGGCGTCCACATAGCCTTGTGAGACCATCCAGGCAGCGCCGTCGTCCTTGTCGTCCTGCATTTCCTCGCCCCACTGCTTGTCACCTGCGAGCCAGAGCTTGCGCCCCCAGCCAGTGCTGCCCCGATATTGGGGTTGCATGACGACATAGCCACGCGTCGCGAGGAATTGCGGCCAGCCAGTACCATCCCAGCTTGCCGAATCGCGAGACCAGGGCCCGCCGTGTGGCAGGATGATTGCGCCGCGCGCTTTTTGACCGGGCTGGAGCGATTTCGGCATCGTTAAAATGGCGGGGATATCGAGGCCGTCGCGAGCCTTATAGTAGACCAATTCCGCATCGCGCATCGTGTCGGTTTTGATCCAAGGGCGCGACGAGCCGATGGCGGCGACGCGCGACTTGTCGACAAGCAGGAAGTAAGCTGGCGGCATCGAGGAGCTGGAGACCGTGAAGAGCATCCGGCTGAGGTCGTCATTGTAGCTGTTGATCGAGACAATGCGGCCCGAGTAGGCCAATTCGAGACCCTGCTGGATTGAATTCAGCTCGGAATCTATCCAGTATACGTCGCTCTTCGCGGCGATATAGGTGAAGCCTACGATTTCGCCGAAGTCACGCTTGCGGGTCGAGGAAACGATGCCCGACGCATTGAAGTCTGGATGGGCAAAAACAGGTTCCTTGTCAAAGCTATCCGTCGACGGGTCGTAAAGATATATCGTCTCCTTGTCGGAGAACTTGTCGGTCAGGATGAAATATTTTCCCGTCTCCGCATCGCGGCGCAGTACTGAAACTTGGAAGCGGTCTGCGGCGGTTGTGGAGAGGGGGGGCTCGCGCGTGAAACCACCGGTGCGCTCGTCAATCAGATGGATGTGAAACTCATAGCCGCCGTCGGTGTCGACTTCCGTCTTGCTGATCGGCATGCCGTCGACCCCGGATACCTGATCGACACGGACTGAACCTGCGTCGGCATAAAGGAACTCTTCCTTGCCGGTGCGCAAGTTGTGTTTGAAGTAGCGCTCGCCATCGCGCAGTGTGACGCGGTTGATAATAACGTTCTCCGGATCGCCAGCCATGATCGAGACGAGACCGGTAGTATTGGACATGTCGAGGCAGCGCTGAAGGTCCTCCGACAGACGCTCCTTGGTGCCACCGGGCATCTCATCGATCTTGAGCTTGGCGTCGCCCATGTAAACTTTCGAGACGAAGGTCTTGGTGGCTCCGGTCGCGCGGCCCTCGCCGCAACCTGCGAGACGTCCAGTCCATTCCTGGCGGGCGAACCAGAGCGACTTGCCCTGCTTGAGCGCTGCAGTGCCAAAGAAGCGCATCTGGCCATTGTGCGGCGTGATGCTCGTCGGGAAGAGCGGTTTGGTCGTGTCGATCTTGCCGCTGATGTCCCACATCGCCGCAGCTTGCTCCCTGCCGTCGCGCGTCGGGTCAAGAACCAGCCCGACAAGTGTGTCGCCTTCCAGAGACATCGAAACGCTGGCAACCGAAGGATACCGGGCGAGACCTTCAATCGCCAGCGGCTGAGAGAATGCAATACCGCTCAATGTCGATGCCAGGAGTGCAGTGATGGAAGCTAATCTGTTGAGCATGACCCTCGGTTCCCAAAAGCTTGAAGCCTGATTGGTTGTGCGGTCTGGGAAAGGAATCAAGCCCCAACGCGCACATCTTGCCCTACCTAGATGCAATATACCCTTGAGGCCACATCTTCGCGGAGAATTGATCTGCGTTTGAAAGCGGCATGACCGAAATGTGCCCTAAATGACACTATTGTCACGAATGTTTCGCGTGCCTGACTGATTGGCGCCTCAGTCGCTTGCCGGTCCCGGGAAGGCGTGCATTATCGACCTGCAACAAACCGGTCGGGCGGCCGGTGTCCTTCTTAATCTCTGGGGAGTTTTAACAGCCATGGACTTTCGTAATTTCCGACGCGCCATCATGGGCACAGCTGCCTTTGGTGCCCTGTCCGTAAGCGGTCTCGCGTTCGCACAGACCGTAACAGAAGAGCCGACACCTGCAGCAACCGAAAACACAGAAGAAGCACCTGCAACTACGCCTGCACCCGCTCGCACCGAAGGCGAAGCTCGTCAGGAAAAAATCGTTGTCACGGGTTCGTTGCTTCGCCGTGACGAATTCACTTCGTCCTCTCCGATCCAGGTCATCACCGCTGAAATCGCCAGCCTCGAAGGCCTGGTCGACACCGCAGAGATCCTGCAAGGCAGTTCGATCGCAGCTGGCTCGACGCAGATCAACACACAGTTCGGCGGTTTCATCGTCAACGGCGGCCCGGGCGTGAACTCTGTTTCGCTCCGCGGCCTTGGCGCACAGCGCACCCTTCTCCTTTTCAACGGCCGCCGCTTCGGTCCGTCGGGCGTGGAAGGCCGCGTCGGCGCAGTCGACCTCAACACGATCCCGCAGTCGGTAGTCCAGCGTGTTGAAATCCTCAAAGACGGTGCCGGCTCGATCTACGGCTCAGACGCTGTTGCGGGCGTGATCAACGTCATCACCCGCCGCGAAATTGAGAAGCCGATCCTGAACTTCTCGGCCAACGCGCCGCTGGAGGGTGGCGGCGAGGCCATATCGGCAGATGGCGCCTTCGGTCTCAATTTCGACGACGGCTTTCTGACCTTCTCTGCGTCATTCGCCAAGATCGAGCCATTGCAGCGCAATGATCGTGACTATTTCGATTGTGCTGAGGACTTCATTTTTGATATCAACACAGGCTCCCGCATTGACCGTATCGAGCGCAACCCGCTTGCTACGAACCAGGGCGACTTCAAGTGCTTCAACATTGGTGTCGTTAACTCGGTTGATGTCAGTACGGCAGGCGGCGTTCGTCGATTCACTCAAGATCCTGCCGTGACGTCAGGACGCAATGCTGGCAACCTTTTCCCCGGCTTCCGCCTTGTGGGTATCAACGGTCTTCCAAACCTGCCGACCGGCCAGCCGTTCGGTACTGAAGAAACGGATACAAACGATCCGCGCCAACTGGCTCAGGACATCCTGCCTTCGTCTGAGCGAATGAGCGCCTATGTCACCGGTGAGTACAACCTCGGCGGCATCGCAGATATTTATGGCGAATTGCTTTACAACAATCGCAAAACCGAGCAGGTCCGCTTTCGCCAGTTCTTCCCGTGGAGCCGTCCTGGCAACCTTTCGCAGGCCCGTGGCTCTAACGCTTTCGCCCCGGTCAGCACCTTGCCGGCCAACTGTTCGACCACGGTTGGTGGCCCCGCAACGGCTTCTTGCGGCGGTGCATTCAGCCTGGTTCGCCCGATCGCCCTGATACCGTTCGACACGTCCGTTGACATCGACTACTGGTACGGCGTCGTTGGCGCACGAGGTGACATTTTCAACACCGGCTGGTCATGGGACACACACCTGACGCACTCGATCTCCGACGGCTCCTACACGCGCGATACCGTCGATGTCCGAAATGTCGTCGATGCTCTGGATGCCCGTTCAAATCTGGTCTACCGCAATGACGCTGGCACTATCAATGGATACCGGATTATAAACGGTGTTCCGGTGCTCGATCCTTCCGCGGTTCCGATAAACTACTTCTCGTCTGACTTCCTTGCAGGCAACCTGACAGGCGCCCAACGGGACTTCCTCTTCGACACCGACACCGGAAACACCGAATTTACCCAGACTCTGTTCAATGGAGTGGTATCGGGCGAACTCTTCGAGCTTCCCGCCGGCAAGATCGCCGCCGCGCTGGGCGTTGAGTACCGCAAGTCGGAAATCGACGACCAGCCGGGCCCGTTGTCTTTTGGTAACAACCAGTGGGGTCTAACTTCCGCTGTGAACACCACAGGCCAGGACGAACTCTATGAAGCCTTCGCAGAGGTCGAGGTTCCGCTGATCGCGGGCCAGCCGTTCTTCGACAGCCTGACCCTCAACGGATCGCTGCGCTGGTTCGACTATGAATTGTACGATGCAGACACTGTCTACAAAGTCGGCCTCAACTGGCAAATCAACCCGATGCTGCGCCTTCGCGCTACCCAGGGAACGTCGTTCCGGGCCCCTGGCTTGTTCGAGCTCTATCTTGGCAACCAGACGGGCTTTGGGCCACAAGTCGGTACTGACCCCTGCATCAACTGGAACACCAGCACCAATCCGCAGATTCAGGCAAACTGTGCAGCCGCGGGCATCCCGGACAATTACGGCGGCGTGGGCTCGTCAGCCCTTATTATTTCTGGCGGCGGCGCGGGCATCCTGACACCCGAAACTTCCGAAGCCACAACGCTCGGCGCGATTTTCTCGCCAACCTCGATCGACCTCTCGGTGGCAGTCGACTATTTCGAAATCCAGGTCGACAATCAGGTTGCGCAGCTCGGCGCAGCCGCCATTCTCGGCGGTTGCTTCGGCGGGACGAACTTCCCGAACGCGTTCTGTGACCTTTTCACCCGCGGAACGGATCCGAGCCTTCCAAACTTCCTGAACATCCTCACCGTCGATAACAACTTCATTAACGTGAACAAGCAAGCGACCCGCGGCCTCGACGTTACAGGTCGTTACGAGCACGAGTTCGCGTTCGGTGACCTGACAGTCGACCTGACGGGCACCTGGACCTTCGAAGACGAAACGGAGCTCTTCCAGGGCGTTGCCGGCTTCGCAACGAACGACTTCAACGGCTCGCTGGGCCAGCCCGACTTCGTTGCTGACGGCACGATCCAGTTCCAGAGAGACGACTGGACCTACTTCTGGTCGACAGAGTTTGTCAGCCGGATGTCGAACGATGAAATCTTTGGCAACTCGCAGTTCAACTTCCGCGGCACCAATGGCGTACAGCCAGGCTACTTTAAGCAATTCAACGAGCCCTATGCGACCCACACAGCCTCTGTACGTTACAGCGGCGACGACTGGCAGGCGATTGTCGGCGTGTCGAACCTGTTCGACGAACACCCCCCGTTTGTGTCGACCGGCACAGACAACCGCCTTGGCAACTCCTCGCTTAACGCATCTCAGGTTGACCTGCGCGGCCGTTCTGCCTTCGTGCGTCTCTCGAAAGAGTTCTGATCTCGCAAGGATCAGCTACAAAATGAATAGGGCGGCTTTCGGGCCGCCCTTTTTTTAACTTTAGCTGTGTTGCATGGGCGAATTACCTGCAAGCTTGGGAGCTCAAAGTTTGCAGACTTCGCCGGTAAAAAGAACAGGACCCGTTGGTCCCGTGCCGGCGATCTGCCAGCAGGCTCAAGGCTGCTTGCCAGCAGATCCGGGGCGGGTATCGCAGCCTGGTTTGGCAAGCTGATCTGAAGGGTCAGCGGTTGATGCTCTGGATTCATGTTTGGCATTTTATGATAAGTGGTAGGGGGCACCCGCACGGCCGGGTGATGAAGCGCTTGCCTCCGGCCGATGGCCAACACCCAGATCAGATCTCCGCTCGTCAGACCAGATCGCTCGCGCCGTGCCGATACCCGACTATTGCACCGGTCTGTGGTTACCGGTGGAGCGCAAAATATCGAGCCGATGGCCGCGGCGACCGAGCCCGCGCGCGTCTCGACCAAACGCAAATCCTTGTTGCATTTCGTCGGTAAGGCCATGTGGTCGGACGAAGCGGTCCTGGCCAAGATACGCATGTTCACGTTGCCGACGATAGAACGCTCAGGTCCAACCAGGGCATGGATCTTTGATGACACCAGCTTTCCCAAGAAGGGCAAGCACTCGGTCGGAGTAGCGCGACAGTATGCAGCCAGCTTAGAAAGCAGGACAACTGCCAGGTCGCCGTGACGCTCTCGATCGCCGATGACGGAAGCGTCCCATCGCGCGGTGTAATTCGTGCAGGCCGCCTCGGTTGCGGTGATGGGTTCAGTTGCCCATGCCGGGCAGCCTGAGAAAAGGGTTATCGACAATCTTGGCGAGACTTTCCAGTGACATGTATCGCCGCACGAGTGCCCATTCGTCATTCTGCTCGAGGAGAAGTGCGCCGACGAGGCGGATGGTGGCGGCATCGTTCGGGCGTGAGGGCGTGACTGCCAACGGTCAGAACGAATGCCCGAACTGCAGCGCGATAATCAAGATGAGAGTTGCGCGACAATCAGGATGAGAACGCTTCGTGGCGGGAACGTAGGGAGGGCGTAGCCCGACTGGAGTTTCCGCCACGAAGCGTGGTCTTTTCTGGACTTTCGGGTGCTTGCGGTCGGCCGGGTATGCTGGCGATCTTTCCATTCGGAGGGATCGCCTCGTGCCTGGCCGCCGCATAACCGATAATCAGATGAGGCTCTGCATGAAGTACAGGAAGGCCTACCCGGCATCTTTACTGGCGGGTGCCGAGCACTTTCGTAGCAGCGGCGCGCAGGCCCCTATGATCATCGAGGGTGAGGCGGATCGGAAATCGATCGAGGATCGAATTCCCGCCGAACGAGCTACACGCCTCGCAGGCCGCGCGTTGTCAGCGACCGTGAGGCAAGTCCCTCCAGAAGGGCTCTGCCTCGGACTCGCCAGTGGAAATCCCGAGAACCTCGCGCCTGCCTTCAGCAATAGCCCCCACAGCAAAAGCCCGCCGGCATCCGAGGTCACCGCGCCGCCGTCAAAGGCCGCTGCAACGACGCGATTTTCTATTCTGGTAGTACCAAACAAATCGGCGTTACGATCTGTTTGCATCGGGGACACCTTTCACTCTGCAGTATGAGTTTGTTGCATAACAGATTTTCTCAGGGTTCGAGCCCCGATGCACCCCCTCTGTTTGAGAAATCCAGGCTAGCAAAATTTGCCGTGCTCGTCACTGCGGCGGAGGTGCGGTTGGGCGAAATTTCTGCTCTGGAAGCGCGCGATGCAGCCATCGCGCGCGGGGGTGCTGGAATTGGCCCGTCTCACGGTCTAAGGCGGTAGTGACCTGAACGGAGACCACATGGCCGATTTCATTCTTGTCATTGACGAAGGCACGACCTCAACACGCGCCATCGTGTATGACCGCAACTTCCACGAAGTCGCCCTCGCGCAGGAGGAGGTGGCGCTGCAATACCCCGACGACGGCTGGGTGGAGCAGAGCGGCGAAGAGATCTGGTCGCGCACGCTGTCGGTCTGCCGCACGGTGATCGCCAAGGCAGGCGGCGCAGGTCGGATTGCCGCCATCGGCATCACCAACCAGCGCGAGACCACACTCGTCTGGGAACGGACGACCGGAAAAACCCTGGCGCCTGCCATCATCTGGCAAGACCGGCGGACAGCCGCTGCCTGTGAGGCGTTGAAGGCAAAGGGGCATGAATGCGTCGCTCAGGATGAGACCGGCCTGCTGCTCGATCCTTACTTTTCGGGCACCAAGATTGGCTGGGTGCTGGACAATGTGACGGGGGCCCGCGCCCGCGCCGAGGCCGGCGAGCTTGCCTTCGGCACGGTGGACACTTTCCTCCTCTGGCGCCTCACCGGTGGCAAAGTGCACGCGACAGACGTGACCAACGCCTCCCGCACGCTCCTCTGCCGGCTGGGTCTTGGCGCAGGCGGTGGCTGGAGCGCAAGGATGGGCGAAATCCTGAACGTGCCGGCATCTCTCCTCCCGGAGATCAAGCCAAGCGCAGCAAACTACGGCGAAACCGATGCAGCGCTTTTTGGCCGCGCAATCGCGATCTGCTCCGTCCTCGGAGATCAGCAATCGGCTCTGGTGGGGCAGGGTTGCCTCAGTCAGGGGCAGGCGAAGGTCACCTTCGGTACAGGCGCTTTCCTGGTGGCGAATACCGGAAAAGTGCGCCCCAATTCGAAAAACCGTCTCCTCGCCACGATGGGGTATGCGCTGCCCGGCGCCGCGGCGATGGCGCTTGAAGGTTCGATCTTCAATGCCGGCGCGGTCATCAAGTGGTTGCGCGACGACCTGAAACTCATTCAGAGTGCGGACGAAAGCGCGGCCGCGGCCGCCAGCCTGCCGGACAACGGCGGCGTCTACATGGTGCCCGCCTTCACAGGGCTTGGTGCGCCGCACTGGAATGCTGACGCGCGCGGCATGATTTGCGGGCTGACGCGCGCCGCGACGTCAGCGCATCTCGTCCGCGCGGGCCTCGAATCCGTTGCCTACCAGACGCATGACCTGCTCGCCGCCTTCGCGGGCGACGGCGCGCCGATTGCGGAGCTGCGCGTCGATGGCGGCATGGTCGCGAATGACTGGCTGATGCAGTTCCTGGCGGATGTCTGCGTGCTGCCGGTGCTGAGGCCGGACTACCGGGAGATGACCGCGCTCGGCGCCGCTGCGGCTGCGGCCATGCAACTCGGCTGGCTCACCGCGGCGGACTGGGCCGCCCGGTCCGTGCCGGGCAAGCGGTTTGAACCGAAGATGAAAGCGGGGGAGCGTAAGGGTTTGCTTACCGGATGGCGCGGTGCACTCGAACGGGCACTCTGATTTTTTCGGGCGATGCAACGGATAGCAGCGGCTCGCCCGTTCAACTGGAAATGACGAGGCTTCGACATGCCGGGAACCATTGCTGCCTCCATTGCCGTGAACCGCTTCGGGCTGGGCGCCCGGCCGGGCGAACTTGATGCTGCGGACCGCGATCCAAAGGCCTGGCTGGCACGCCAGGTTGCGAACAAGTCCAGCTTCGCGGTGGCGTCGTCCGGGCTGATGACAACCGGGGGCGCTGCCGAAGCGCTCGCCAGCTATCTCGAAGACGCAAGGACAAGGACGGCCGGCAAGGCAGGCACGTTGAGCCCACAGGAGCAGGAAGACGCGATCCTGAAACCGCTTGCGCAATTGAAGGAAATCGCAGCGGGCGAAATCGAGGCGCGTACCCTTCGCGGAATAATGACCGAAGCCAGCTTTGCCGAGCGCCTTGTGCTGTTCTGGTCGAACCACTTTACCGTCTCCGCCAGCAAGGCCGTGACCATTCCTTTTGCAGGCGTGTTTGAGCGCGAAGTGATCCGCGCCGGCATGACCGGCACATTCGCCGACCTGCTCGTAGCATCAACCCGGCATCCCGGCATGCTGCTCTATCTCGATCAGGCCCAGTCGGTGGGGCCGAACTCGAAAGCCGGACTGCGCCACGACAAGGGTCTCAACGAAAACCTCGCCCGCGAAATCCTGGAGCTTCATACGCTCGGTGCGCAAGGCGGGTACACGCAGGCCGATGTCACCGAATTTGCGAAGGCGTTGACAGGCTGGTCGGTTGCGGGCAAGCGAACCCAACGCTTTGTTCCGGGTGCGGATCCCGGCGACTTCATCTTTGTCAAAGCTTTCCACGAACCTGGCAAGCGCAGCGTGCTGGGAGAGAAATACCGCAGCGATGGCGAGGGGCAGGGCGAGGCCGTCCTGCGGGCCCTCGCAAATCATCCGTCTACGGCGCAGCGAATCGCCGCTAAGCTGGCGCGTCATTTCATATCGGACAGGCCTCCGCCTGCTGCCGTCGATCAGCTGGCGCGCAGCTTTCGCACGAGTGGTGGCAAATTGCCCGCCCTGCATGAAACGCTTATTTCTCTGGAGGCTGCGTGGCAGCCTGACGCTCAGAAATTCAAGTCTCCTAACGAATTTTTCCTGTCTGCCTTGCGTCTCACGGGGCTCGCGCGGATTGAACGCACGGGCATCATCGGCGGTTACGGCCTGCTCGGCCAGGCGCCGTTCCAGGCGCCTTCTCCGGAAGGCTGGCCGGACGAAACAGCAAGTTGGGCCGGGCCGGACGCCTTAATCAAGCGGATCGAGTGGGCGCAGGCACTTTCGGATCGCCTTGGCACAAGCATACGCCCGGTTGACATGGCCCGCGCGGCGTTCGGGCCGGCCTTGTCGCCGCGAACGGCCACGAGCATTTCCCGCGCCGAAAGCGCTTCGCAGGGGCTGATCCTCGCCCTCATGAGCCCTGAATTCCAGCGGCGATAGGAGACCCTCCATGACTTTCCCCTTGATAACCCGGCGTACAGCGCTGATTGCCGGCGGCGCTGTCTTCGTCGCAGGCTCGGCGGGAGCGCTCACCGTTTCGCAGCAGGCGGGGGCCCGCAAGTTCGTGCTGGTCATCTTGCGGGGCGCGATGGACGGCCTCGCGGCTGCCGCGCCTTATGGTGACGCGTATTATCGCGCCTTGCGCGGCAAGCTGGCGCTTGCCTTGCCGGGTGAGTTGGACGGCGTCCTTCCGCTTACGGAGGGTTTTGGCCTTCATCCGAAGCTGGCCTTCCTGCACGAGAGCTGGACGGACAAGGAACTTGCGATCCTGCCAGCCTGTGCATCGCCGTACCGGGAGCGCTCTCACTTTGATGCACAGGACGTACTGGAAACCGGCGCATCACAGGTGTTCGGTGCAAGTGATGGCTGGCTTGGCCGCGCTCTCAACGCGCTTCCGGTGAATGAACTGCACGAGGCAGTCGCGATTTCCGGCGCCTTGCCGCTGGTGCTTCGCGGTTCGCCGCATGCGACCAGCTGGGCGCCTTCCTTTGCGCCGTCCGCCAGCGACGACACGCTCAGCCGGTTGATGGATCTCTACGCAGACGACAAGCTACTGGGACCGGCACTTGCGTCGGCCATCGAGACAAACGCAATCGCCAGTGCGTCCGGCACGGACAGTATGGACCGCAAAGGCCGCCGCGCAGGCCCCGGGGCTTACTTTGGGCTCGCTGAGGCGGCTGCCCGGCTTCTCTCGGCTGAAGGTGGTCCGTCTGCTGCCGTGCTGTCCTTCGGCGGCTGGGACACGCATGCCAACCAGGGCGCGGCAAATGGCCAGCTCGCGCTGCGCCTTGCCGGTCTGGACGCGGCCCTGCGCGCCTTGAAGATCGGTCTTGGTTCGAACTGGTCGAAGACCGTGGTGGCTGTTGTGACCGAGTTCGGACGTACGGTCGCGGAAAACGGAACAGGCGGGACAGATCATGGGACCGCCAGCGCAGCCTTCCTGCTCGGCGGGGCGATTTCAGGCGGAAAATTTGCGGGTGACTGGCCGGGCCTCGCACCAACGGCCCTTTTCGAGAGACGCGATCTCGCGCCGGCGAACGATCTTAGGGCCGTGTTCATGACGGTGCTGCGGGAGCATTGGGGGCTCGAGCAGAGCCTGCTCAGCCGGACAGTGTTTCCGGATGCGGCCGGCGTACATGCGATGGCGGGTTTGTTGAAGGTGTAAGGAATGATCGACACGGCCCCTCGCGCTGAGCCAAATCGGAGGGCAGTGGTGCCACCTGACAGAATTGAACTGTCGACCTCGTCATTACCAATGACGCGCTCTACCCCTGAGCTAAGGCGGCATTGCCGGTTGGGTTCGCGGGCTTTAGCCTAAGCGATATCGGATGAAAAGAGAGTTTAGGCGCCCATCATGACCTACAAGCCACCCCGTTCGTCAAACGAAGACCGTTCCGCCCGCCAGGCCGAAGCCCTGCGGGCCAACCTGAAACGCCGGAAGGCCGCTGCTCGCAAGGATCCGGCGCCGGCCGATGCGCCAAAAAAGGCTGAAAAACCCTAAGCCGCCCGGAGGATCGGCAGACGTCAGTCCCGGCTGCAAGCGAAGACCTGCAGGCCGTGCAGGGCTACCCGCTCGGCCGCTCAACGTCTGCCGCCGCCCGGCAATTCTCTGATTCCGCGCACATTCCGGTCCTGACAAAGCCGCGAAGCACAGTATATCTCGCGCCCATGGACAGACTTCATATGATTGGCGGCACGCCGCTTCATGGCCGAATTCACGTTTCCGGCGCCAAGAACTCGGCGCTGAAGCTGATGGTCACCTGCCTGCTGACGGACCAGCCGGTGGAACTCACCAACATGCCGAACCTTGCGGACACGCGCTTCCTGGCTCAGCTGCTCGAGACGCTGGGCGTGGAAGTCTACTGGCCGAAGGGCTCGTCGACCTGCCATCTTAATGCGGCGGAGCTGAAATCCACCATCGCGCCCTATGAGCAGGTGCGGAAGATGCGCGCCAGCTTCAACGTGCTCGGTCCGCTAATCGCGCGTTCCGGCCACGCCACCGTGTCGCTGCCCGGAGGGTGCGCCATCGGCGCCCGCCCGGTGGACCTGCACCTGAAGGCGCTGGCAGCCATGGGCGCCGACCTGCGGGTCGAGGGCGGCTACGTGAAAGCGGCCGCAATCCACGGCCTGAAGGGCGCGCACATCAACTTCTCGACCGTCTCTGTCGGCGCGACCGAACATGCGATGCTGGCGGCAACGCTGGCCAAGGGCGAGACGATCCTCGAAAACGCCGCGCGCGAGCCGGAGATCGAGGACCTCGCCAACTGCCTGAACACGATGGGCGCGAACATCACCGGCGCCGGCACCCCGATCATCCGCATCCAGGGCGTCGAGGCCCTTAAGGGCACGACCTATCCCGTGATGCCGGACCGGATCGAGGCGGGAACCTACGCGATGGCGGCAGCTTCCGCCGGCGGCGACGTGACGCTCGACGGCTGTCCGGTGGCGGCGCTCGGCGCGATGATCTCGAAGCTGCGGGAAGCGGGCGTGACAGTGGACGCCGATGAGGCCGCCTCGACGCTGCGCATCCGGCGAAACGGTTCGGCGCTGAAGGCCGTGAGCCTCTCGACGCAGCCGCACCCCGGCTTCCCGACCGACCTGCAGGCCCAGTTCATGGCGCTGATGTGCACCGCCGAGGGCACCAGCATCATCCGCGAGACGATCTTCGAGAACCGCTTCATGCACGCCCCGGAACTCTCGCGCCTCGGCGCGGATATCACGGTGCGCGGGCAGGAGGCCGTGGTCAGGGGCGTCGATCACCTGACCGCCGCCCCGGTCATGGCGACCGACCTTCGCGCCTCTGTCTCACTGGTCATTGCCGGACTTGCGGCGCAGGGTGAGACGGTCGTGAGCCGGATCTACCATCTGGACCGCGGCTTCGAGCGGCTCGAAGCCAAGCTGGGGGCTTGCGGCGCGAAGATCGAACGCCGATCTGGCGAAGACGAGTAACCAAGGCAAGGGCTGATGACCGAACCGAAACCGCTGCGCCTGCTCGCCGAGGAGGGTGACGACCTCAGGATTATCGCGGCGGCCGTGCAGGACGCGGTGGTGAAGGCGGGTAACCTCAAATACGAGAAGCGCAATCGCCGCTTTGCCATCGAACTGAACCGCTACCGCTGGGAAACCGCGCCGGTGCGCAAGGGCCAGCCCGGCGAGCGCGTCCGCTCGCTGCTGGCGTTTGACGGGGTGCTGGACGTCAGGACGCGCAGCATCACCAAGGCGGACCCCGAACTCATCCTTTCGCTGCTGAGCGCCGACTTCGTGGCCGATGTGGCCGAGCCGCCGGGCGGCAAGGTCGTTCTGCTGTTTGCGGGAGACGGCGAGATCGTGCTGACGGTCGAGGCGCTCGATGCCGCGCTGCTGGACAGCGACTACGTCTGGCCGACACGCCATGTCCCGAGCCATGAGCGGCGGAAGCGCTAGCAAGCGCAAAAATTTGCGCCCATCCGCCGTCTTGCCAGCCTGCCAGCCCCGGTCCATGTAGCGGGGCTGTGATCAACGCTTGGAAATGCCCGCCCCATGGCCCGCCACCTTGACGCCACCAAGCCTCAGTTCGATGAGGTCCTGACGCGCTTCCTCGCAGAAGATCGCGGGCAGGGGAATGACGTGTTCGACGTGGTGAAGGACATCCTTTCCGACGTGAAAAAGCGCGGCGGGGCGGCGGTGGCTGACTATACAGCCAAGTTTGACGGCCTGCAGATCGACCCCTCGACCCTTGAATCCGACAATGTGAACCTGCACGAACTGGCAGCGACCTGCCCGGCAGACCTGCGGGCGGCCATCGATTTCGCGCATGACCGGATTGCCGCCTATCACGGCGCGCAGCGTCCGGCCGATCATCGCTTCACGGACGATGCGGGTATCGAGCTGGGCTGGCGCTGGACATCGCTGGATTCGGTCGGCGTCTATGTGCCGGGCGGGCGGGCGAGCTATCCGTCATCGGTGCTGATGAATATCGTCCCGGCACGGATTGCCGGCGTGGAGCGCATCGTGATGGTCGCGCCAGCGCCGCAGGGCGAGTTGTCCAACGCGGTCGCCTATGCCGCGCTGAAGGCCGGCGCAGACGAATACTACCCCATCGGCGGGGCGCAGGCGGTGGGCGCCATGGCGTTCGGCGCGGGCGCGCTGGCGCCGGTCGACAAGATCGTCGGGCCGGGCAATGCCTGGGTCGCGGAAGCCAAACGGCAGGTATTCGGAAAGGTCGGCATCGATACGATTGCGGGCCCCTCCGAAATCCTGATCATTGCTGACACCACCGCCAATCCGGACTGGATCGCGGCGGATCTCCTGAGCCAGGCCGAGCATGATCCCTCCAGCCAGTCCATCCTCATCACTGTGGATGAGGCTGTGGGCAAGGCTGTGGAAAAGGCTGTGGAAAACCAGTTGAAGACGCTGGCCACGGGCGAGCGGGCGCGCGAGTCCTGGCGCAGTCACGGCGCGATCATCCTTGTACGGGATCGCCTGCAGGCGGCGGATGTGGCGAACCGGATTGCGCCGGAGCACCTGGAACTCTGCGTGGATGACCCCGACGGCCTCTTGCCCCTGATCCGCCACGCGGGCGCAGTGTTCCTCGGCCACCATACGCCGGAAGCGCTGGGCGATTATGTGACGGGTTCCAACCACGTGCTGCCGACGAGCCGCGCGGCACGGTTCTCGTCCGGGCTTGGATTGTATGATTTCATCAAGCGCATGAGCGTGCAGCGCGCTGGCCCGCACGGGCTGGAAGTGCTTGCGCCCGCTGCGCTGCGCCTCGCCGAAGCCGAACGCCTGCCGGCGCATGCGCGCGCGGTTTCCATCCGCACGAACCGGAGCGGGAGCGATGGGCACTGATCGCCTCATCGCGGTCCATATCGACGACGATACGCTGGGCGCTTCCGGACCGGACGCAGAGCATGAGCGGCGCGTCGCCATCTTCGATCTGATCGAAGAGAACAGCTTTTCAGTTACCGGTCAGGCCTGCGGCCCCTATGTGCTCTCGCTCAGCCAGGTGGAGCGGCGGCTGATCCTGGCCGTGCGCACGGAGACGGCGGAAGAAGTGCATACCTTCATCCTGTCGCTAGGGCCGTTCCGGGGTGTGATCCGCGATTACTTCATGATCTGCGACAGCTATTATGAAGCTATCCGTACTCAGACGCCGCACCAGATCGAGGCGGTCGACATGGCGCGGCGCGGCATCCACAATGAAGGCTCGGAGCTGCTCAAGGAGCGCCTCGCCGGCAAGATCGAGATCGATCATCCGACGGCCCGGCGGCTGTTCACCCTGATCTGCGCGCTGCATGCCGGGCAAGGCAGGTCGCCCGGAACATGAGAGGCGCTGGAGCGATGAAACGCGTAACGATGATGGCCGCCGGTTTCGCAGCGCTGGCCGCCTGCGAAGGCCGCAACCCCGCCCCCGCGCTGGAGGCGCCTGCCGCCGAAGCGGTCATCCAGGACCCGGCGCCCGAAGAGGCCGAACCCGCCTTCACGTCGACGCAAGGCGGTCTCGAACTGTTCGACAGCGAGACCGGCATTTCCGTGCTCGATGTGGGTCCCCAGGACCCGATCACCGGCCTCGCGCCGCCGAAGTTTGCGCTGCATTGCGACACGGCGGCGAAGACGCTGGAAGTGGTTGCGCCCGCACGCCAGCTCGGCCCCTACGCGCTTGCCGGCCCGGCGCAGTATGTGGTCTCGGGCGCTGCATTTGAGGGTGAGGCCGTGCTGACCAATGCGGACGGCGCTGCCGTGAGCATGACCCTGCCGCTGACACCCGAACTGCTGGCCGCGACGGCGACCAGCCTTACCGCCCGCCTCATCATCAGCGACGGGTTTGCCGAGTCGAATGCCGATACAAACGGCGCCTTCCCGGGCTTTGCAGGCCAGTGCAGCCTGAAGTCCGGCGTGCCACTGCCGGTGCGTTGAGGCGCGGCCGGTAACCAGGGACCGCCCCGCGCGCTTGCCGGGATCCCTGCAAGCCTGTATGGCGCAGCCCAGCATTGCGAAGTCTTGGCCGGAATGGCCGGTCAGCTGGAGAAGGCATGTCGAAAGAAGAACTTATCGAATTCGAAGGTACAGTCGTCGAACTGCTACCGAACGCGACGTTCCGCGTGAAACTCGAGAACAACCACGAAATCATCGCGCACACCGCCGGCAAGATGCGTAAAAACCGCATCCGTGTGCTCACGGGCGACAAGGTCACCATCGAAATGACCCCTTACGACCTGTCCAAGGGTCGCATCACCTACCGGTTCAAGTAAACCGTCATGCCGGGCAAGCCGCCGCTCATCCTCGCGAGCGCGAGCCCCCGGCGTCTCGACCTGCTCGCGCAGATCGGCCTTGTCCCGGACAGGATTGCCCCAACCGACATCGACGAGACCCGCCGCAAGGACGAATCGCCCCGCGCGCTGGCCGAACGGCTGGCACGGGAGAAGGCCGCCGCGTGTCCCGAGGCCGGTTTTGTGCTTGCCGCCGACACGGTTGTTGCCGTGGGCCAGCGCAACCTCGAGAAGGCGGCGGACGAGGCCGAGGCGCAGGCGTTCCTGCGGCTCCTGTCCGGCCGGGCGCACCAGTGCATCACAGGGGTGGCCGTGCGCGCGCCGGATGGCCGGGTGGCCGCGCGCACCGTGCTTGCGCGCGTGAAGATGAAACGCCTGACCGACGCCGAAATCGCCGCTTATGTCGCCAGCGGCGAATGGAAGGGCAAGGCGGGAGGCTACGGCATCCAGGGCATAGCCGGCGGGTTCATCACCGCAATCAATGGCAGCTACACGGCCATCGTCGGACTACCGCTGTACGAGACGCGGAGCCTGCTCGAGGGGATGGGGTATCGCCGCTGAGCCTACTGACCGGCGCCGAACGCCGCCAACCTCCTGAGCGCTCCCTGCTGGCCTGGACCGCGTTGGAAATGCGCCTCGCCTTGAAAGTCCATGCACGGTTTCAGGCAGGCCGCTCAGGTCCGCTCGAAAGCCGACACGGCGAAAAAACACAATGCTGCGCCGGCGGCGATGGCGAGCCATATCGGGTTGTTCATGGCGGCCGAGCTGAGCTGGTTGACGGCTGCGGTGCTGAGTTCGGCCGGCGCCCTGGTGAGCGCTTCGGTCACGGTCTTGTCGATCCCGACCCATTCTGCGAGCAGTGCGGGAAGATGGGTGGCCGCAATGCCGGCGCCGGCGAGACCGAGACCTCCGACAACGCACCGGCGGACCATCTTCTGCCTGCGCACCCCGCGCATCACCTGGCGGGTGAAAGGCTCGGCAGGCAGGAGGTTATCCTCGACCCGGAAAAGGTCGGACAGATCCTTGCAGGCATCCTGGTCAAGCATAATCATCACTCCATCACGCCACATTGGCATTTTCAAGACGGGTCCTGAGCACGGCAACGCCGCGCTGGACATGTGACTTTACGGTTCCGAGGGGCCAGCCGGTCACGTCAGCTGCCTCCTGATGGGTCAGTCCCGTCGCGACACACAGCACCACGCAGACACGCTGGGCTTCGCTGAGGGTTTCGAGGGCGCGGGTGAGGTCCATCCGCATCTCGTGCTGGTCCGCCGAACGGTCGAACGGAATGATCTCCGCGGTCTCGTCGAACTCGATTTCCATTTTTTGCCGGCGGCGCCATTGCAGGAATTCCCGCCAGCAGATGGTGCAGATCCAGGAGCTGAAGGTTCCGCCGGCATAGGTCGAAATCTTCTGCCAGGCCGTGAGGAACGTGACCTGGGCAATGTCGTCGCCGGCCGCTTCGGAGCCTGCGAGGCGGCGGGCCATCCCGCGCACCTTGCCCTGGTGGCGCCGCACAAGCTCGGCAAACGCGGCCTCGTTTCCCTGTGCGGCGGAGTGGGCGAGATCAGGGTCGCTGCGCATGTCCCGCCCTCCAGAGGCAACCAGCCAGAGATCAAGCCTGTGACCTGCCACGGCCGAACGCCCACAGGCCGATATAAGCGATACCGAGGAAGATCGGGAAGGTCGCAACGCCGAGCATCGGGGTGATCGCCTCTGCTTCTTCTATGCCGATGAGTGTACCGAGGACCGCAAAGGCAGCGCCGAACGCCAGAAAGAGCACGCCGCGGCGAAGGTCAGCCCGGACGGGGTCGGTGACCAGCGACATCCGGTCCATCAGCTCCGGCGAGAGCGGCTGGCCCTTGTCGATCGCATGACGCAGGGTTTCGTGGACCGTCATGCGTTTGCGGCCGTTGAAATAGCTCACCAGCCAGACGGCCGCGACGATGGTGCCAAAAAAGGCGATAGGAACGAGGATTTCTGCGCCCATGGGGGGGCTCCGGTTCAGGTTGTTGCGGCACAATTGCCGGTGTTCATGACCGTAAGATGCAGTGACAGGCCCGGATGGATGCAGCCGGCGGGAATAAATCTTTCACGGCCCGTCCCGTGACCCGGCGCGCCGGGGATGCAGGCCGGTGCTTGCCCCGGCCCGTTCGGCCCTTTAGGTGCGGGGGCATGGTGAAGATGCGGTCCAAGAAGAAGCGGAGAGCGCATATTCCAGCGGACCTCGCGACGCCGGAGGGACGTGCCCGGGCGCACAGGGAGCTGACTTGGGGCGATCACGGCTTCCTGCGGGCATGGTTCAGCAACCTTCACCGGATTTCCCCCGAAATGTGGCGGTCCAACCAGCCCTCACCCCGCCAGATACTGGCGCATGCGAAGGAGCGGGGCATCCGCACCATCCTGAACCTGCGCGGCCCCAGCACCCAGGGGTATTATCTTCTGGAGAAGGCAGCTTGCGCCAAAGCGGGTATCGAACTCGTCGATTTCCAGGTCTTTTCCCGCGATCCGCCGACCCGGGAGGCGATCCTGGCGGCGCGGGACCTGTTCGAGCGCATCGAATACCCTGCCTTGATGCACTGCAAGTCCGGGGCGGACCGGGCCGGAATCATGGCCGTACTGTATAAACTGCTGCGCGAACGGGCGCCCTTTCCGGAAGCGGTGGACCAGCTTTCCGGCAAGTACCTGCATATCAAGCAGGGCAAGACGGGTGTGCTGGACGCCGTTTTCGAAAGCTACGCCGCCTTCAACGCGGGCAGACCTTCCGGGCAGTGGAAGCCCTTCTTGGACTGGGTGGGCACGGATTATGACCGCGCGGCCGTCAGGGATACCTTCGCGCACCAACTCGGCAGTGGCTGGCAGCTGGACGTTCTCCTGCGCCGGGAATAGCGCTTTTCACCTGCGTTAAATCATGCAAGCTCTCGGGTACAAACTGCCAGGAGGGCCAGTCATGCGCGTTTTGGTTGCAGCGGTAGCATCGCTTTCCGTACTGGCCGGGTGCGGTGGGCTTGGCCCGTCGGACAAGCAGGCCCTGGCGGCGACCTGTGTGGAGGAGGGGCGCACCGAATCCGTTTGCGACTGCGAAGCGCAGGCCCTCGAGAAAAACCTTCCGCCCGAACTGTTCAAGAAGTTTGCCCAAGCCGTGGGACGGGAAAAGCAGAACCAGCTTGAATACCTTAGCACGCTGCCGGTGGAGGATCTGCTTGCCTTCTCGTCCGTTACAAACGACCTTGTCGCTTGCAGCACCGCCGCTGCGACGGGAGAACAATAGAATCGAAGGCGCGGGCCTTGTCCGAAGCCTTCAGTCACAAAAGCCTTACGTGACGCTCGTTCGCGCACGGCCTAGAACAGGACGCAACCAGCAAGGGGATCCTCATGAAGTTTATCATCATCAACAGTTTCCGGATCATGGTCTACGTGGCCTACGTTGCCATCATCGTGGCCGGAATTGCCCTTGGCATTTACCAGAAAGGTGAATTCACAGGCGAACTGATCGGACTCGCGGGGCCTCTGGCCCAGGTCGCGGACTTTGCCGTGTTCAGCTTCGGGGGCTGGATTGCCGCCAGCATCACCTGCGGCCTGATCATCACGCTGATGGATATCCGCGACGACATCAACGACCGCCTGCCGGACGCGCGCCGGGACATGTAGTCTCGGCCCATGCCCGCCTGAAACAGACACCACACAGGCCGCCGGGCATCCAACCCGGCGGCTTTTCAATGAAGGAAATGCCCGATGATGCCCATTACCGCTGCCGCGCTCTATATCGGCGCCAACATCCTGCTCCTGCTATTCCTCTCCTTCCGGGTGGTCGGCCGCCGCCGCTCGGCCAAAGTCTCGCTCGGGACCGGGGGGGACGCCGATCTCGAGATCCGCACGCGGGCCCACGCCAATGCAGCCGAGTATATCCCGGTGACCATGCTGGGGCTTTTCGTGATGACGCAGTTTGCCGTCCCGCTCTGGGCGATCCATGCCGTTGGGGGCACTTTTACGCTGGGGCGGGTGCTTCACGCCTATGGACTGTCGGCAAGCGTATCAGCGGCGCGGGCGATTGGCATGATCCTGACCTGGCTGGGCATGCTGGGGGCGGGCATCGGCGTGATCTGGCTGGCACTGGCCTGAAGTCTCACGCACCGGCCCTGTTGCACGGGGCCGCGGTGCGGTCCATCTAGCGCAAATGACTGGATTTATGGTTCCTCCGGCAGACCTTCTGGCCGGGCTTCTCGAGAATTGCCTGAAGGCCGGGGCCAGCGCCGCCGACGCCCGTATCGGCGTTACAGACGGCGTCAGCGTGTCCGTGCGCGACGGCAAGCTGGAAAGTATCGAGCGCGAGGAAAGCGCCAGCGTCGCGCTGCGCTGTTTCTTTGGCAAGCGCCAGGCAAGTGTCTCGGGCGCCGACCTTTCGCCGGAAGGCATGAAGGCGCTGACAGAGCGCTGCGTGGCGATGGCGCGCGTGGTGCCCGAGGACAAGTATTGCGGCCTGCCGGAGCGCGGCGAACTCGCCCCCGGCAATGTCGACATGGACCTGACCGGTGAACCGGAAGTGGCGGCCGGCACTCTGGAGCGCGAGGCGATCGCCGCCGAGGCTGCAGCCCTTGCCGTCGCCGGCATCAAGACGGTGGCGGGATGCGGCGCCTCCTGGAACCGGTCCGAGCGCTGGGTCGCGGCCACCAACGGCTTCCGCTCCTGGAAGACCGGCACGTCCACCAGCCTTGGCCTTTCGGCTGTTGCCGAAAAAGACGGTCAGATGGAGCGCGACTATGACAGCTGGTCTGTCCGCTTCACCAGGGATCGTCCGTCAGCGGAGGAAATTGGCAAGACGGCAGGCGAGCGCACCATCGCCCGCCTCGGCGCCCGCAAGATCGATACGCAGAAGGCTGCCGTCATCTTTGACCGGCGCGTCTCCGACAGCCTCCTCGGCGCCTTCCTGGGCGCAATCTCGGGGCCGTCGGTTGCGCGCGGCGTGAGCTTCCTCAAAGACAGGATGGGCACGCAGGTGTTCGCCAACGGGATTTACCTGACGGATGATCCGCACCGCCCGCTCGGCATGGGCAGCCGGGCGCATGACGGCGAAGGACTGCCGGTAGAGCAGGCACATCTGATCGAGGACGGACGGCTGACGCGCTGGTTGCTGAACGCGTCCACTGCACGCCAGCTCGGCCTCGCGCCAAACGGCTTTGCCGGACTGGGTTTCGGCGATCCGCCGGGGGTGTCCACGTCCAACATCTACCTGCGCCCCGGCACCCAGTCTCCGGGCGCGCTCGCCGGGTCGGCAGGCAAGGGCCTGCTGGTCACCGACATGTTCGGGCCGTCGATCAATCCCAACACAGGCGATTACTCCGTGGGGGTTGCCGGCTTCTGGTTCGAGGACGGCGAAATCGCCTATCCGGTTTCTGAAGTTACAGTCGCGGGCGACCTGCCGTCGATGTTTGCACGGCTTGTTCCGGCCTCCGACCTTGAACTGCGAAGTACGCGGGATGCTCCGTCGATCCTCATCGAGGACATGAACCTTGCAGGCAGCTGAGCGCACGCTTGAAGAAGATGCGGCGCTGCTCTGCCGGCTGGCGCAGGAAGCGGGCGACCTCGCGATGTCCTACCTGCACAGGGGCGGGGCGGAATCCTGGAACAAGACGACCGGCGGGCCGGTCACCGAAGCAGACCTTGCCGTCAACCGGCTTTGCGTCAGCGCGCTGAAATCAGCCCGGCCGGATTACGGCTGGTTGTCCGAAGAAACGCCGGATGACCCCGCCGCGCGCCAGAAGTCCCGCTGCTGGGTGGTCGATCCCATCGACGGCACACGGGCCTATATGGACGCCACCCCGGACTGGTGTATCGGCCTCTCGGTTGTCGAGGAAGGCAAAGCCGTCGCCGGCGTTGTCTACGCCCCTGCGCTCGGCCAGTTCTACGAAGCGCGCCGCGGCGCCGGCGCCCGGCGGAATGGCACGCCGATCCGGGTGTCAACGCGCGATCAGGAAGCGGGCAGCCGCCTGATCGCCCATGAAGGGATGATCACCCACCCGGGCTGGCGCGAGCCCTGGCCGGAGGTTAACCTCGCGCGTCCAAAGCCGAATGCGACCCTGCTGCGGCTCGCCCTTGTGGCCGCCGGTGACTGGGACGCCGTGCTCGTGCTGGCGGAAAAGGCCGACTGGGACCTCGCCGCCGGCGCCGTGCTCATCTCGGAGGCAGGGGGCCAGGTGACGACCCATGCGGGCGAGCAGCTGGTGTTCAACCGGGCCATTCCGGCGCAGCGCAGTGTCCTCGCCTCTGGAAACGGGCTTCATCCTTTGTTAGTGCGCCGCGCAGGATATGTGCGCATCCCGGACCCGCAGGCGCGGGCCGCGACAAAGACAGCGCCCGGAAAGACGGAGTCCCGAAAGATGCCAGCCCAGGAAAAACCCGGCAAGCAACTCCTTCACATTGTCTTTGGCGGTGAACTGAAAGATGTAACAGGGGTCGAGTTCGAGGATCTCTCGAAGCTCGATTTCGTCGGCGCCTTCCCGAACTATCAGGACGCCTACGACGCCTGGAAAGCCGCGGCCCACCGCACGGTGGACCATGCCGGGACCCGCTACTTCATCCTCCACGCCCACAGGTTGCTCGATCCCGCGACGGGAGATACCCATCACGTCTGAGCCCGCCCCGGCGCCTGTGCAGCGGTCCCTCTGGCGGCTGTTCAAGGCCCATTTCTGGCCGCAGAAGGCGTGGTTCATCGGCGGCACGGCGCTTGCCCTGCTGACGGCCCTCTGGGGCATCGGTTACGTGGCTGTGCTCGATTTCGTCGGCAATTCACTCCAGTTCCAGATGACCGGAGAGGGCGGCGGACCGCGTGAGGGCTGGATCTGGATCGGCATCGTTGCCATTATCCTGCTGACGATCGCGCGCTCGCTGTCGATGTACGGCATGGCGCTGCTGAACAATACCGGCGTTCAGCGCGGGCTCGTCAGTGTACAGACGGTGCAGTATGACACGCTGACCGATGGAGATTTTGCGCGCGTGTCCGGGGATACCTCTGGCAGTTTCGTGTCGCGCTTCATCAGTGACATCATCTCGATCCGCGAAGCTGCGCTGCGCTTTGCCAACAGCTTCACCAAGAGCCTCGCGACCGTCATTGGCGTGCTCGCCTGGCTGTTCTGGAAGGACTGGCAGCTGGCGCTGATCATCGCGGTCGTCTATCCGCTCGCCCTGGGCCCGGTCGTCTCGCTCGGGAACGCCGTTCGCAAACGGGCAAAAAAAGCGGCTGAACAGACCGGCGAGGTCACATCACTCCTGTCTGAAGGGTTTCAGGCCGCGCGCATCGTCAAAGCCTACGGATTGGAAAACTGGCAGAAGGACCGCGCGCGGCAAGGCTTCATGGAGCGCTCCCGGCTGTTCCTCAAAGTGCTGACGAAACGCGCGGGCGTCGATCCCGTGCTCGAGGTGTTTGGCGGCTTTGCGCTGGCGGCGCTGCTGGGCTTCGTTACCTGGCGCATTTCGCAAGGCGAGAACACGCTGGGTGACCTGCTCGGCGTCATCGGGGCGGTCGCTGTGGCGGCGCCGGAAGTGCGCGCCCTGGGCGCCATCAGCGCCGTGGCGCAGGAGGGCGCAGCGGCCGCCGACCGCGTGTTCGAGATCGTCGATGCTCCGCCGCAGGTCGCCGACAAGCCCGGCGCCCTGATGATGCAGGCCGTGGCCGGCGGTGTGGAATTCCGGGATGTGCACTTTGCCTATCCGGATGGCACGCAGGCGCTGAAAGGCCTGTCATTCAGCACACAGCCCGGCGAAACCGTCGCTTTCGTCGGCGCGTCCGGGGCTGGCAAGTCCACGGTCTTCAACCTGCTCATGCGCCTCTATGATGTCTCCTCCGGCGCGGTGGAAATCGACCGGCTGGACGTGCGCGACGTTGTCGGCCGCAGCCTGAGGAGCCATGTGGCGCTAGTCTCCCAGGACGCCGCCCTGTTCGATGACACGATCGCCAGCAATATCGCGCTCGGCCGCATCGGGGCGCCGCGGGCGGCGATTGAGGCTGCAGCGCGCGCCGCCAACGCGCACGACTTCATCCTGGCGCTGCCCGGCGGCTATGACGCCCCCGCCGGCGAGATGGGACGCAACCTCTCCGGCGGTCAGCGCCAGCGCATCGCGCTCGCCCGGGCCATCCTGCGCAATTCGCCGATCCTGCTGCTGGATGAAGCGACCTCGGCGCTGGACGCCGAAAGCGAGGCAAAGGTGCAGGAGGCGCTGAACCAGTTCGCCCGCACACGGACGGTCCTGATCATCGCTCACCGCCTGTCCACCGTACGCGCCGCAGACCGCATCATCGTGATGGAAGGCGGCCGCGCTGTCGAAGAAGGCACGCACGAGAGCCTCATGGCGCAGGGCGGGGTCTACAAGCGGCTCGTGGAACTGCAGCTGAGCTGACGGCTGCGCCGGTCGGGGAGCCGCGGTCTGGCCCTTGCCGGCCAGTGCGTTACGTCCGGCAGAATGTCGAGTGCGGGCCTCTACCGTCACGTAAGGCGCCGTGTACTCTCCAGACCGGCCATACCCCTTTTCAGTGGACGGACATTCGGGTTTTTTGAGATCCGGCCAGTGACAAATTTTTTTGAAAACAAAGACGCTCGCCTTCATCGTCCTGGCAGCTTGCGCCGCGACTGCCCCACCCGCCAACGCCCAGACCGCACCTGAAAAACATCACTCGGGCTTCCGGGTTGGCAAATGCACCAGGAAGGTGACCTGTTTGCTGACCCGGCGACCGCCGTGGTAAGGGCAACGTGCGTTGATGCAACGATGAAATTCTCCATCGGCTGCACCCTCGGATCGTATATCGATGTCACCTGGCAGCCTCGCAGACCGCTCAGTGAGGGGGTGGCGGAGACCTCGTTTTCCATCAACGGCAAGACAGTTGCGTCACGCGTCTTTCCGGCGTGGGCGCCGAACAGTGCGCCGTCAGACCTTGGCTGGGCGCAACAGGGCGGGGATGCGCTGAACCTCGTGCAGGCGATGCACGAAAACTGGACTGGCACACGGGTGATTTCCGGCGGCGGCGCGGGCGGATACGATTCCTTTTGATGAGGAGAAGATGGGCGGCGTTTCGAAACTTGTCCTTTTCGCCTGCGGGCAGTGAATCCTGCTTGCCGGACGGGTCGGCAAGGTCTGCTTCCGGCGATCTCCTGCCGGTGGCCGAGCCTTGCAGCCGGACCCGGCCGGGTCAAGGCGGGCATTGACACGTTGCCAACACGGTGGGTTTTGTGCGGGCGGGCCTTGTGTTTGATTTTGCCCGGATGATCGGCGGCATGCAGCGTGTTTGATGATTTATGATGTGGCGAAGTTTCTGCATGTGACAGGCGTCGCCATGCTGATGGGGAACATCACGGTAACCGCGATCTGGAAGTTCTTCGCCGACCGCGACGGGCGGCCGGAGGTCCTTTCCTATGCCCAGAAGATGGTGACCTATACAGACTGGTCGATGACCGTGTGGGGCGTGGTGCTGATCATCGGGGGCGGCTATTTCATGGCGATTTCGGCGGGTTTTCCACTCGGGCAGGGCTGGCTTCTCTGGAGCCAGATCCTTTTCTTCCTGTCGGGGCTGATCTGGATACTCGTGATCGTGCCCATTCAGATGAAGCAGGCCCGGATGGCGAAAGCTTTCGCAGCGGGCGATGTGGGGGAGGCCTATCGTTCGCTTTCGCGGCGCTGGTTGGCCTGGGGGCTTGTGAGTACCGTTCCGCTGGTCATCGCGACATGGCTGATGGTCGTAAAGCCGGTCTGAGAGAATCCAGCGCGGCCTAGCTCGCGGCCTATGGAGCTCAGTCCCCGGTAAAGTCCGGATCGCGTTTTTCGAAGAAGGCCTTCACGCCTTCGCGGAAATCGCCCGTCTGCTGCATCAGGGCGAAAGCTTCGAGGTCGCGGTGGGCGGTGGCCCTGGCGAGGGCGAGGGCCGCCACGTTCACGTCGTGCTTCACCATCTTCAGCGCGGTGGGCGGCAGTTTCGCTGCAGCATGCGCAATCTCCAGCGCCTTGGCGAGCGCGCCGCCGGGCAGGGTGACATGATCGACAAGGCCCCAGGCGAGCGCCGTTTCCGCGCTGGCCTTCTCGCACAGCCCCGCGATACGCTTCGCCCGTGCCGGACCCACGAGCGCGACAAAGCGGGGGATCGATCCCCAGCTCATGTTCATGCCGCGCTCGACTTCAGGCACGTAGATCGTGGACGTCTCGGAGGCCACTCGCAGGTCGCATGCGACCGACAGCGCCGCGCCGCCGCCGACGCACCAGCCTTCGATAGCGCAGATCGTCAGCGCGTCCACGCCCTCCCAGGCCTCGCACATGGCAGGCCCGATGCGCAGGCGCACGCGGCGCTCGGCAAGGCCGAGGCGGCGCACGTCCTCGCCCTCGGGGTCGCGCAGGTCTGCGCCCAGGGTGAAGTTTTCCGGCCGGCCTGTCAGGATGACGGCCGAGATGTCGGGATCACCTGCGAAGAGCCGCGCGGCTTCGGTCAGCTCGCGCATCAGTTTCTGGCTGAGCGCATTGGCCTTGGCGCCGGTGTCGAAGCTGACGGTGGCAATCCGGCCCTCCGTCTTGATACGGACGAGGTCCATGCCGGTCACGAGGCCTGGCCTGAAGGGCGTTCCTGCGCCAGCAGGGAGGCGGCATGACGGATGAACTTCGCCAGCTTTTCGGCGCTTTCGGCGCCCTGCGCGGCCACGCGCCGGTCGGCGATATAGGTCGGCACGCCGGAAATCCCCATCTCGCGGAACGTCTCCGCCTCGGCGCGTACCGCGTCCGTGTCGGCGCCGGATTTCACGAGGTCCGCCACAATGTCCGGGTCCAGATCAATCTCGCGGGCGATATCCACCAGTACGCCGTGATCGCCTATGTTGCGGGCTTCGCTGAAGTAAGCGTGGAAAAGCGCTTCCTTGGCCGCGCCGCCCTTGCCCTGTCCCTGCGCCCAGCGCACGAGCCGGTGCGCGTCGAAACTGTTCGGGCGATGTGTCATGGCGTCGAACCGGTAGGGGATGTTCTCGGCGTTGCCATAGTCGATAAGCGCCCGGCGCATCGTGGCCATGCGCTCCTTGCCGTCCGGCGAACTGACGCGGCTCGACATGTAGGCCTTGTAATCGACGCCTTCTGGCGGAATTGTGGGGTCCAGCTCGTAGGGCCGGAACAACAACTGCACCTCGACCTCCGGCGCCAACCGGCGCGCCTCCTCCATGCGGCGCAGGCCCAGCCAGCACCAGGGACAGACAATGTCCGACACCATCTCGATGACCACGGTCATGGCAAATCCTCCCTATGCGGCGCACGATGCGCCTTGAGCGTTTCCAGTGTAACGGCCCGCAGCGCAGCCTCGTGCGTTGCCTCAAGCACCACGGGCGGCGCGCAGCCGGCCTCCCAGGCTTCCCGCCAGCGGTTCACGCAAAGACACCAACGCTCGCCTGGCCGCAGACCCGGGAAGGCAAACTCCCGGCGCGGCGTGATCAGGTCATTGCCGCGCGTATAGCTGAACTGCAAAAATTCCGCCGTCAGGAGGGCGCAAACGATGTGGCTGCCAGTATCCTGCGGACCTGTCTCGCAACATCCATTGCGAAAATACCCCGTCAGCGGATCATGGCTGCAATCAGCAAGCTCTCCGCCGAGGACATTGCGCGCCTTCATGCGGCGGCGACCCCTCTTGGTGTCTCCGGTTTCGAGGTTGCCATCGAGAGCACCTTGAGATAGCCATGCTGCACTTCCATCCGCCGCGTCACGCCCTTGGCGGCAAGCGCGCGGTGGATCAGGCCGAGACGGTAGCAAGGCACGTGCATGAACATGTGATGCTCGCAGTGATAGTTCACCCAGTAAGGCGCCAGCAGAAGGCCTTCGAGCGGATTGGCAAGCGTCGTGCGGGCGTTGCGCATCGGGTCATGGTTGTCCGGCACCACGGCATGCTCGCCGATATTTCGCAGGCGGGTGATCATCATCATCCAGGTTGCCATCGGGAGCAGCCAGAGCACGAAATAGGCCCACCAGTGGCCAAGCATCGTCAGCAGGCTGAGCATCAAGAGGTTGGTGACGAGCATGGGTATGACCGCCTCGCGCGCAGACTGCGAGCGGTTTTCCGCGCCGGGGCCCTTCCTGATGCCGGTGCCGGACGCGTTGGCGAACTGGTTGGCACGCTGCTTGTAGAAAGTCTGGCCTGTCAGGTCACGGATGATCTTGCGGCGCAGCGAGGTGCGCGTCACCGGGAAAGGCTTCGAGAGGATGAGGTCCGGGTCTTCGTCCTGCTGGGCGAACTTGTGGTGCGTCAGGTGATACTGACGGTAGGCCTTCAGATGCCCGCCCATCGGCGCGCCGGCGAGCCAGTGGCCGATGAAATCGTTGACCCTGGCATCCGGGTGCAGTGCGCCGTGGGCGGCGTCATGCATCAGGACGGTGAGCCCCAGCTGGCGCGCGCCGATCAGCATGATCGAGACGGGCAGGAACCACAGGGACCAGATCGACAGCGCCATCGCCGCCGCGATGATCACCCAGGCGTGCACCACCAGCAGCGGCCCCATCCAGGCGTTGCGCGCGGACAGGCGCTCCCAGTCCTCGCGGGCGAAGAGATCAAGCGGGCGGATGCGTGCAGCGGCGGGCATGACGCCAGTATAAGCCAGCTCGGCGCTGACGTCACCTTTCGGGCAGGGTTTCCGTTGCGTCGGGGTCAAGGCCGCGAAGCTCCATCGCCGCGCGGATCTCGCGCACAAGCCAGACATCCGTTTTCGGTTCCGGCTTGCGGCGCAGCTCGAGGCCGAAGGGAAGGGGCAGGCTTTCTGCTTTCCCGGGCGGTGCGACGGCCAGCGCCGCGAAGATGGACTTCGGCGCCCGCTCCGGGATCAGCGCGGCGAAGAGGAAGCCTGCTGCCACGATCGCACCGGCCCAAACATTTGACTTGAACATCCGGAGCGCGGCTGTCTCGCCCTGCGTTTTCAAGGTCAGGGTTTGCCAGAGGCCGTGCACGAGGAATACGAGGGCGGTGATGGCGCCGATCCGTCCGGCTTCGTTGACCATGCCCGCCAGCGCGATCAGGGCGGCGGCGCCGAGGTGGAAGCAGAACGAGATCAGCACGGCCCGCTTGCCGAACAGCCGCGCGGTCGAGCGTACGCCGATCAGGGCGTCATCCTCGCGGTCCTGAAGGGCGTAGACCGTGTCATAGGCGACGGTCCAGAGAACGAGGCCGAAGTACAGGATATAGACCGGCCCGGTGATGACGCCGGCGGTGGCGGCGCCGACGAGGACGCCCCAGTTGAACGTCAGGCCGAGCCAGGCCTGCGGCCACCAGGTGACGCGCTTGGCAAAGGGGTAGACGGCCACCAGCGGCAGGGCGAGCAGGGCGGTGATCTTGGCATCGCCCGGCAGCAGCAGCCAGACGGCGAAACCGATACCCAGCTGCACCAGAAGGAAAACATAGGCCTGCCTGAGCGTCACCGCGCCCGAGGGGATCGGTCGCAGGGCGGTGCGGGAGACCTTGGCGTCAAAGTCCCGGTCCGTGATGTCGTTCCAGGTGCAGCCCGCGCCGCGCATCACGGCCGCGCCGATCAGGAACAGGGCGGCCCAGGCAAGATCCGCGAAAAACAGGCCGCTCGAAACGCGCTGGAACCCGAGGCCGATGAGGCAGGGGATGAACAGCAGCCAGATGCCGACCGGCCGGTCGAGCCGCGCCAGCATGGCATAGGGCCGCCAACGCGCAGGCAGGCTCTCGAGCCAGCCTGGGAGCGCTGTATCGGCTGGAAAACTGAACGCTTCCGTATCGTCGTGGCGGCGTGGCGGCTTCATCAGGATGGGATATAAACGATTTGCCCTCCGCTCGCACGCCTTGCGGTTTCAAAACCACAAGGCGTGGTGCAAAAACCACACCTGACAGGCGAGCCCGAAACGGCCTATATCGCGCGCCATGCCGACCACATCGCGACTCTTTGTTTCTGCTGATCTTTCTGCCGGACGCGCCGTCGCGCTGGACGAGGAACAGGCGAACTACCTGCTGCGCGTGCTCCGCCTTGGGGCAGGCAGTGAGGTGCGTCTGTTCAACGGACGGCACGGGGAATGGAGCGCGGTGATCTCGGGGGTCGCGGGCAGGAAGGCCGAAGTATCGCCGGCCCAGCAGCTGCGGGTGCAGCCGCCTCCGGCTTCGCCCGCACTGACCCTGCTGTTCGCGCCGGTGAAGAAAGACGAGACGGACCTGATCGTGGAGAAGGCAACCGAGCTTGGCGCGGCGCGGGTCCGGCCGGTGCTGAGCCAGCGCACCCAGACGCGTACGGTGAGGCTGGACCGGCTGCGCAAGATTGCCCTGGAGGCCGCCGAACAGACCGAACGGCTGGACCTGCCGGACATCGCGGATGTGGCCGGGCTGGACGCCGCTCTCGCGGCCCTCCCAGCCGGGACCGCTGTGCTTTTCTGTGATGAAGCCGGCGACGAGGCGGGCGCGCCCTGGGGCGGGGAGGCCGGCCGGGCCGGGCCGATGCGCGCAGTCCTGGAAGGCCTCAAGGGCCGGGACGCCGCTATACTGACCGGCCCCGAAGGCGGGTTCACGCGCGAGGAACGCGCAGTCCTGCGCGGTCGCGCCGACACCCATTCAGCAAGCCTCGGCCCCCGGATCCTGCGTGCAGAAACCGCTGCCATCGCCGCCATGACGCTGTGGCAGGCAACCTGCGGCGACTGGGGCTGACGGCGGCGGAAATGCAACAATTGCGCGCCCCCATTGGCGCCGCCACTTTTCGGCCTTATCTCCTCGCCGGACAATAGAGCCCGGAGGCCTGAAGGTGACCACGCCAACAAGCGACATCGATGAAGCCTCGCCCCGCATCGGCGGGAAGACCGAGCTCGTGGAATATCTCGAGGGCGGCAACAAGCCGAAGACAGACTGGCGCATCGGCACCGAACACGAGAAGTTCGGCTTTCTCTGGGATGGTTTCCGGCCGCTCCCCTATGACGGCAAGGCCTCCGTGAAAGCCATGCTTGAGGGCCTGAGGGACCGTTTCGGCTGGGAGCCGATCATCGAAGGCGGCCATCTGATCGGCCTCAAGAAGGGCGGCGCCAGTGTCAGCCTCGAGCCGGGCGGCCAGTTCGAGCTGTCGGGAGCGCCGCTTGAATCGATCCACGACACCTGTACCGAAGTCGGCCAGCACCTGTCCGAAGTGCGCAAGCTCGCCGAGCCGCTGGGCATCGGCTTCCTCGGCCTTGGTGCCAGCCCGATCTGGAGCCTGGCCGAGACGCCGGTGATGCCCAAGGGCCGCTACAAGATCATGACCGCCTACATGGACAAGGTCGGGCGCCTCGGCCGCCAGATGATGTTTCGCACCTGCACGGTGCAGGCAAACCTCGATTTCTCTTCCGAGCCGGACATGGTGCAGAAGCTGCGCGTGTCGCTGGCGCTGCAGCCGCTGGGCACGGCGTTGTTTGCCAATTCGCCCTTCATCGACGGGCGGCCGAACGGCTTCCTGTCCTACCGCGCGCAGATCTGGACCGATACCGATCCCGACCGCTCGGGCATGCTGCCTTTTGCCTTCGAAAGCGGCTTCGGCTTCGAGCAGTACGTCGACTACGCCCTTGATGTGCCGATGTATTTCGTGCGCCGCGGCGGGCAGTATCTCGACGCGAGCGGGCTCAGCTTCCGGGACTTCACGGACGGCAAGTTGCCGATCCTGCCGGGTGAGCGCCCGGCGATGGACGACTTTGTCGATCACCTCTCGACCATCTTCCCGGAAGTGCGCCTCAAGCGGTTCCTCGAGATGCGCGGCTCCGACGCCGGCCCCTGGGACCGGCTCTGCGCCTTCTCGGCCTTCTGGACCGGCATCCTTTACTCCCAGTCCTCGCTCGATGCGGCCTGGGACCTCGTCAAGAACTGGACGGCGCCGGAGCGGGAAGCGATGCGCCAAGGCGTGCGCACGCTTGGCCTTCGCACGCCGATCCCGGGCGGGCGATCGATGCAGGACCTTGCGACAGACGTGCTCGCCATCTCCCGCGCGGGCCTGCGCGACCGGGGCATGCTGTCGCCCGCCGGTGACGACGAATCCGGCTTTCTCTCGAGCCTCGATGAAATTGCTGCCTCGGGCCTCACGCCTGCCGAACGCCTCCTCCAGCGCTACTACGGCCCCTGGAAAAGAGACCTGACAAAGGTGTTCGCCGAAGAGGCGTACTAGTGTTTCGTCGCAGAGATTATGACTCGTTGAGCGACGGTGTTGGATAGGACTTAGCCATTTTGTTGCGAGCCTGTTCAGTTGAGAACATCCAGCGGATTTGAGCGCCGCTTTGGGTTC
>Ga0163144_10002690_pt1 | contig 40659 bp, 50 predicted proteins | sample OliLak19BULKMAT1_FD_123175 | JGI IMG/M metagenome (GOLD analysis project Ga0163144, IMG submission 123175) | Freshwater microbial mat bacterial communities from Lake Vanda, McMurdo Dry Valleys, Antarctica - Oligotrophic Lake LV.19.BULKMAT1 | ecosystem: Environmental > Aquatic > Freshwater >...
GAGTCCCGAATAAAGCCATGGATCTCGTTATGAAGTATTCTCAAATGGAAGACCTGGATCCAATGATCAAGATGGCTGAGTTGGGTCAAACCTAAGGAGAGAGGTTTGTATGAAAAAAAATCCACACGCAGTCGCGCTCGGAAGAAAAGGGGGCAGCATGACTTCAGAAAGCAAAGCAGAAGCCGCCAGGAAGAACGGTAAGCTGGGCGGAAGGCCACGGGCTTTATCAGAAAATGTTGATCCTTTTGGAATTCCTGAACCCATCTCAGAAATGGCGAACTTGGGTCCAAAGCTAACTGGCGGACTTCCGAAAGTCATCCATATCTGGCATGAAGGCGAAGACGCTAAAGGTCCACATGGAGCTAGAGTAAAGGCGTCTTTCTATTCTGATCGGTTCGATAAAAAAAAGAACGTGTCGATTTCTGTTTCGGATGATCCGCAAGTAGTAGCACCCAAAGGATTCAAGTTCGGTCCGCAACTTACAAAGAAAGACTTTGCGGCGATTCGCGCCTGGATTTTGAAACGAAAAGATAAATTGTTGAGATATTGGATTGATTCTTCAATTACAGTTGATGAAATCATCTCAGACGAGCCTGCCGAATCTTAAGTCTACTTATCAATCACGACATAATACCGAGCGGCTACTAACCCCAGATGCTTTTCGGGATCTCCTGATCTCGATCGCATCACATGAGCGAATGGAAGGTTTGAAATAATGACTGACGAACAGAAGGACGACTACCGGAAGCGGTTCCAAGAAGGTCAAACCGACCTGATCATGAGTTTTAAAGAGGCCATGACCTTGGTAGCGGGCAAGGCGATCAGCGACCTCTACCAAAACATTGGGAACTTCGCCGTCGATGACGCGCACATCAACTTTTACAATCTACTCCGAGAGGAGGCTCGCGAAGAATTCCGCGCGGAGATCGCCGGCAAGTATGGCGTCTACTCTTGGGCGCATGGGATTCGGATGGACTTACTCAAGAATCACAAAGATGAGTTGAGCAATAAGATCGTCGAAGACTTACAGGAGAAGGTCGCGCAGCTAACGGACCGTTTACGTCAACTGGAAGAGCGCCGGTATTGAATACTCCTAATGAGCGAATGGAAAGGAAAGCAGATGACTAGCGGCTGGGTGTTCGACATGGTTCGTACTCTGAAAAAGTTCTTTAGAGAGTATCGCGATAGTGTCGCGGGGTGTTAGCGTGACTATTTACGGTTGTGGTGAGGCTTGGGGCTCGGGCACGGGCGAGGGCATGGGTTGGGGCAGGGGTTGGGGCTCGGGCGAGGGCGAGGGCGAGGGCTGCGGGGTGTTAACGTGATTATTACTGAAAAAATACCTAGCTTTGAAGATTGACCTGGGTGAGCGAGTACGAGAAGGGTCCGGACGATGCGCCACTCGTGAAAAAGACAAGATACGTTGATGAGTCATAAAAAAATGGGCCAGACTCTTGCCTGGCCCATGTGACTTACTTGGCAGCAGGAGCTGGGGAAGCGACTGGCGCTGGAGCAGCTTTCTTTGCCTTCTTCGCTTTTTTATGGTGATGGCTTTTCTTGGCCTTGTGTTCAACCTTTGCAGGCTGAGCGACCGGAACAACCTTCACTTCTTCAGCGAAAGCAGACATTGCGAAACAAAGAGCGATAACAGTAATGATCATTTTCATAAGAGATCTCCTTGCTATCGTCTTCTCACTTTTCTAGCCGAATACAAGCAATGCGACAGTGTCGCAAATCACCACAGCTTGAATTCCATCGAGGTGTGAACGTCTGGGCTCATGCTCCCTGGAGCATAAGAGCAATCAGCGCCAACGCCGATCCCCAAGGTGAACTGTTCATGGAGTTGCTTTTTGAGGTCGAGCTTGCCGCGTGCCCAGTTGTCGAGCACGGCTTGCTGATTGGCTGACCTGCCAGTGGCGATCCAAGTATCAAGTGCCACCCCAGCAAGCAATGGCTGATAGATCCCCAGCGAGATGATCCCACCCACCTGACGTTGGTCAAGATAGTAGCGTGGCTCAACCGTGATCTTCCCACCGGCCACGGCGTTCAATGAAAATAGAAATGCGAAAGCGATCAGAATGTTTTTCATAGAGTCCCCTTTGCAATAATACCGAGCGGCTACATCCGGAGGATGCCGTTGTACAAGAGAAACGAGATGGCCTCTCGGGACTGAACCCGGAACTCATCCTTACGGGTTTCAGGAATTGATTCCCAAGACGGTTGCTGAACTCCGGTCGCCCGATGGTACTCTACAGGGTAAACTCCATTCTCATGGTAATAAATAATCATCGCTACCTTCTCGATCACTTCGTGCCTATCCACTGGTGATTCTTTCTCCATTGGCTCTCCTTTGCCGTTGGTCCTCGATCTCGATACTCGTCTCTTCACCTGGACGCTTCTGATAGAGGGTGGAGTGAGGGCCGGTCAGCTCCTCCTCGGGTCGTTCTGCGGTGTAATAATACAGAGCGAGTGACTTACGGGTACGGTCCACCGGACAAGTCAATGGATGCGGATGCCCGTGGTAACTCCAGCTCGTGGTATTGAAGCAGACCATTCGATTGAAAAGCGGGGGGATCTCGCCCTGGCACCGGGCCATGTCCTTATCCCAAAGCTCTAAATTACCGCCGTAAGAGGGCTCCCAATCCTTATTGAGATAAAGGATCACGTTGATCCTGCGGTGAACGTCCAGGTCTTTGTTCCAGTTAAAGTCCGCGTGAAGATCAAGCTTTCCACCGGGTACGATCTGATGAAGACCCCCGCCTCTGTAGTGCGGATCCGCCAAGAGCTTTGGAATCCCGGTGAGTTTTTCCAGAAATTTAATGAATCGTGAGGAGTTCATCTCGCACAGGATCAGCTTGATCGACGTAGGCAGGTCATGCACGCGATCAAATGCCAGCTTCTTTTCGAAATGATTATTGTAACTCCACCAGTCCGCGCTCGGCTCCGGAAAGTCATTGAGAACTTTATGGAGCTTTCTGTCGTCAGCAAATTCTTCCATTACAATATGTGGGAAGGGCTTGGCCTCCTTGTAGAGAGGTGAGCTTACTTCAGCCCGAGCATTCAGTTTGTCGTAATCGAAGTATCCGAACATGTAGTTCTCCTTGACTACGAATTGTAATATTGGTTGAATCTATATCCAAGCAAAGATTGAAGTGTCACACTATATTATGGCACTACGGGTTTGCCCAAGCTGTCACGTCGCAGTCCTCATGGATCGGTGTTCCTATGAGCGAGACTTGCGACCTGAGTGGCTTGGCTGGAAAAAATGTTGCTGTTGCGGATACTGCGAAAAATATGATCTTCCGATTCAAGATTCCACTCAAGCCAAAGCAGAAGAAGAACTCGCGCCCGATCTTTGTAAATAAAAAGACCGGAAAACCTTTTATAGGAAAAGACTCTTCTCTTCGAAAATACGAGGAAGATTGCCTTCTTATTCTGACTGCTCAGAAAAATGTTCTGGGCCTCAGGGATCCCATCACAGTACCCGTGCGGATGAAGTACATTTTTGAATTCATCGCCGAATGTCCCGCTGACGGAGACAATTTAGAAACCGGTACGAACGATGTAATCCAGTCGGCGAAGATCTTAAAGAACGACAAACAGATCAAAGAAGCTCACTGGATCATCCAAGAGCATACCGGTCGAGAGCAAACTCTCATTGAGATCGAAGTCCCAGAAAAAGAATCTCCTACTGACGCGATGGGGTTTCTTCGGTCTATACTCAAGATTTGAACCCCGAATAGGCCCAACCCATGCCATCGCCCGTGCCATCGCCATCGCCCGCGCCATAGCCGTGAACAGTCACGTTAACACCCCGCAGCCATCGCCCGAGCCCGAGCCCGTGCCCCTGCCCCTGCCCCAACCGTATCCCGAGCCATCGCCCTTGCCATCGCCCGAGCCCTCGCCCGAGCCCGTGCCCGCGCCCATGCCCGAGCCCTTGCCATCGCCCGCGCCCGAGCCCCAACCCGATCCCGTGCCCGTGCCATAGCCCGAGCCCGAGCCCCAACTCGTGCCCCAACCCGAGCCCTCGCCATCGCCCTCGCCCGAGCCCGAGCCCCAACCCGAGCCCGTGCCCATGCCCATGCCATCGCCCGTGCCCGAGCCCCAAGCCTCACCACAACCGTAAATAGTCACGCTAACACCCCGTGGCCATCGCCGTATCCCGATCCCTCGCCATAGCCGTAGCCATAGCCCCAACCGTATCCCGAGCCCGTGCCCTTGCCCGTGTCATCGCCATCGCCCTTGCCATCGCCCATGCCCTCGCCCGAGCCCGTGCCCGCGCCCGTGCCCCAACCCATGCCCTCGCCCGTGCCATCGCCCTTGCCATAGCCCGTGCCCTGGCCTTGAATAGTCACGCTAACACCCCGTGGCCATCGCCCGAGCCCGAGCCCGTGCCCTCGCCCGAGCCCTTGCCCCAACCGTATCCCGAGCCCTTGCCCTCGCCCGAGCCCTTGCCCGTGCCCGAGCCGTAGCCCGTGCCATCGCCCGTGCCCTCGCCTTGAATAGTCACGTTAACACCGACCGCAACTTCTGCGCCCAATCCCCGCCGATAGGTAGAAACTCTGCCAAAGTCATTGTAGTGGACCGATCTAGTTTGTGTAGCGCTAAGAACGTATCACATCCGCTGGAACACGCGCCCGTTAACAGGCGGAATTCCTGCACGGTGATTTTACGTGTTTCAACGACAGGACGAATTTCAGCCGCAAGTGCCTCCATTTTAGGCCGTTTTATGGGGTCCTTCCAGATGGCGTCACCGATCGCCTCCGCTTCTGAATTACCGTGGGCACAGAAAACGCTATCCGCAAGATTCGCAAAAAAAATCGTCTTCCCCTGCGACAACCACGACTCGATCGTGTGACCGTCGGGGGTTATCCGCGTTTTAATCGTCGCTCCGGCGTCAATAATGTGCGTTATCCCGTCTCTAAATACTTCGGCCATTTAATCATCTCCTCTAAAAGGTCTAGACGTTATTTAACCGGATAGGCCATAACCGACGCGTACGCGTGCGGGGTCATTTCGTCGATCTCTAAACCGGGTGGATTGATGATACAGACACGCGGGACCTCTGCCCCAATGTTATGGATGGCGTCTTCTTTAAGGCCGTTTGCGGCTACGTCGCTGATCGAGCCGGTCACATCGCGAGTATAAACACGCCAAAGTCTCCGCACGCGCGTGATGATAACCATGCAACCGTCAATCGACTCAACGGTGCCCACATGGAGGCCAGCTACATTTGCTCTTACAATTACATTTTTCCCAACCATTGGATGCGTCGTCATAAAATTTCCTCTTTCTTTGGTATTTATAGAATACCCTAAACCAATATAAAATACAAGTACTTTATATTAATATTTTTAATTATGTTTTAAGTATCCGCAAATACTAGTAAGATCACGTTCATATGATGATGAACGCACGTAAGATCGATGACCGTCTTAAAAAGTTAAAGAGCGAACTCAAGAAGCAAAAAATTATGGTGTACCTATCCAATGATATGTACGCGGACTTTAAGTCTCTCTGTGCGCGCAAGGACTTCTCGATGAATGAGGTCATCACCGCGCTGATCCGCGAGTACACGGACGACTCGTCAAAAAAATGATGCGACATCTTATTAGCAAGTATCAAATTGGTGACGGATGCAAGCCATTCATCATCGCAGAAGTGGGATCTAACTGGACAACCCTCGATGACTGCATTCAGTCGATCTCAAGTGCCAAGCTGTGCGGTGCGGATGCAGTGAAGTTTCAGGCATTCAACTATGACGCGCTTTACGGCCCTGGACTTATGCCTCTCGTTAAGGGCCACAATCCGAGTCTCCCACTTGCCTGGCTACCTAAGCTGAAAGATTGGGCAGACACATGTGATATCGAATTTATGTGCTCTGCATTCAGCCCTGAATTAGTTGAGGCCGTGAATCCTTACGTGAATGTGCATAAGGTCGCATCCGCTGATTTGTCGCATGTGCGGATCTTTACAACGGCATCCTCCGGATGTAGCCGCTCGGTATTATTGCAAAGGGGGCTCTATGAAACCTCAGTCCCTTTGCAATTAATCAGGTGACGGGGAAAACGGCTATGCGTGCGGTCAAGGCAGGTGATACAATCAAGCCGGGGCAGTGCATTTGACGGCCTTCGTTCAGTAGGGCTACACGAACCCGTCAGAGCACAGCAGTAAGCTTTGACCAACTTACAGCCTCACAACTAATGTCCGGCTTCGACTAGCTCGGATCTGATCGATTTCATTGATCAGGCCTCCCGAGGATTCTTTGCCGCGACTGTTACAGGAGCATTGGGATGTCTTCGACTAATAAGAATCTTAGATTAATTAATCAACTTTTTTGCAACCCGTCATTCCATGTCGGCAAGGAAAGCCTTGCATACATCGTCCGGGACATCATCAACATGAATTGGTGGAATACGTCCGGCGTATTGCTCGGGTATAAAAACAACAAACGGATCTGCGCCGACTTTACTGAAACTCAAAAACGAATCGCCGTGCAGCTTAAAGAATTCTACCGGGCCAGGCGCATCGGGATTAAGCGGGAAGATACGTTTAGGCGCGAGATACGCGGAGTGATTGACGGGTCTATGTCGGTGTCCCAACAGCTCTCTGCTTACTCTATGCGGTCGCGGGCTAACCCGTCTCAATATTTTTTTGATGCATCCGGGGATATGACCTGGGTCGATTGCACGTCGCGTGCGACGTATGCGGCTAAGTACGTATATCAAAACGGATACGCCGATTTCGACGGCAAGTGCCGATTACTCGGTTGCACCGCGATTGTTGAGGCCATCCAATTGGGGACTTGCTGTGATCTCGGTGTCACCTCCTATTTTATTGAGGGTAGTAATAGCGTCAAGGCGGAGATTTTCTCGCAACGCACCGAACAGTTCACGGTCGCCGAATGGGCTAAAAAGCTCGGTATCATCGTGCTGCCAGAACGGCATTGGCTTTTTGAGGAAATCAAAAACGTTAGGACCGATCCCTTTAAAAACTACGAAAAACAACGAGTGTTACTCGGGGACGCACAGGGTGTTAACGAGGTGCTCTATGGATTTCGAACTTCCGCAAGCGCCGCAAGCGCCGCAAGCGCCGCAAGCGCCGCAAGCCACGCAAGCAACGCAAACGCCGCAAGCAACGCAAGCCGAGCAAGCGACGCAAGCCAAGCAAGCGACGCAAGCAACGCAAGCAACGCAAGCAACGCAAGCCACGCAAGCGCCGCAAGCTACGCAAGCCGAGCAAGCGCCGCAAGCGACGCAAGCAACGCAAGCCACGCAAGCGCCGCAAGCCGAGCAAGCCGAGCAAGCGACGCAAGCTACGTAAGCCGAGCAAGCGACGCAAGCCGAGCAAGCGGCGCAAGCCACGCAAGCTCCGCAAGCCGAGCAAGCAACGTAAGCGCCGCAAGCGATGCGGGATCTACTGGTTTTTTAGGGTTGAGCTGGGACGGGTGCAAAACGGCGATACAACAACCTGATGGGTTATTCTACCCGGCAGAATTCAGAAAAAACATTTTTGCAATTGCCGGGAATTGGAAAATAAACTCAGGCGTGGCTGGGCTCGCTCGCGTCGGATGGTTTGACCCATTCTCAGGCCATGGTACGAGTCCCCTGTACGCTAAACGCCACGGGATCAATTATCTAGGTTTCGACACTAACAAACGCGCGTTTGCCGAGTACCTAGACATAGTCAACGAGGAGTGCAGAGCGACGCCTGGCGCGGAGGTTGAAATTCGATGTAGCGATTCAACTCAGTTCGACGCGTCGCTCGTGGGAAAATTCGACCTCTGCTACACTAGTCCACCCTATTTCAACTTTGAGGAGTACGGCGGGAATACTGCGCATTTCTCGGGCTGTAACTCTTACGACGATTTTCACAGCCAAGTGACGGTTCCGGTTTTTAATAACGTCTATCAGTATCTCCTACCCGGCGGTACCCTGGCATTACAGGTAGAAAAGAATGATAGCGCCGTAAATAACTGGGTTCGCGTCGTAGCGGCCCTGGGATTTGAGCTGGTAAGCCAATCACTGACAGGCGGGGAGAGTAATAAATATTCCATGTTATCTAAACGTGACCAAAACCTGCTTATTTTTACACGACCTGGCGACTGCACACTCTTTAAATCCGGGTGAGTTTAAAGCGATGATCCTAAAGATTCAGGGGAAGAATGAATGAACCGGATCCGGACAAAAGGACATGCTCCCGTTGCCAATACGGAGAGCCGTCATTCAATTTGCTGTGGTGTGTTATCCACGAGATCACCGTTCGCTCCGATGAGACCTGCCATTCTTTCGAAAAAAAGTACGATTACAAATACGCGATGGATGCCGATGGCTCTTTAGTGGTGGTTAAAAAACCCTAGCGCGGCTACATTGACGTCCTCCCCGGCCTGAAGGCCTTTAAGGCCGCTTACGCGGCGGGGATTCCCTTAAGCGGCTTTCGCCGCTCTTAGCGAGTCACGCCCGAATCGAAGAATATTCAAAGCAGCGTTGACGTCCCTGTCGTGATGACTGTGACATTCGCTGCAAATCCATTCTCTTACCCCAAGACCACTTAGTCCGCTCGGCCCTGTCTTTTTGCGACAAGATGAGCAAGTGATCGTGGAGGAATTCTCATTCACTTCGTGGTAGTAGCCTGAATACCTAATGGCTTTATACTTCAGAAAACCTCGGATGACTCCGATCGAAGCGTCTGTTGAACTTTTTCCATTTCCTGACTGAACAAACTTTCCATTCACATCACCCATGAAAATAGTATGGAATTTTCTGGATGCCTTCGTAGTCTCCTTATGGATGTGATCCCTCCGTTTGTTTTTTATTTTTGCATGAATTTTTTTAACTTGTTTCGTTTTACGCGCTAGTTGCGCCTTAGCAAGCTTGTCTTCTAACTTCCTAAATTCCAAAGTATTCTCGATGACTGTACCATCACTAAATACCACCGATGTTTTTAAACCAGGGTCAGCCCCTGCCTCTTCAACCGTATGCTTGTGATCGATTTTTGAAACTTCACAAACAATATTTACATACCAATGACCTTGAGCATCTTGAGAAAATGACCCTGACAAAACTCGACCATCAATAGGACGAGATAGCCATAGTTTATAGCCATGACCTGAATAGGTGACATTTTTGCTTAAACGGTATCCAGCCTAGAGAACGTTTAGATCCCCGAGAACTCCTCCAGCGAAGTTTTCTTTTTTTGAACTGAATTCTCCTCAGTACATATTCCTCGCAAATTGCCTGAACCGTCACACTACTGATTCCGAGTAACCGTCCGAGTCTATGGGCAGCAGACACAAGTTAAGTGGACTAGGGTTGTTGATTTTATTTAGAGGCACATGATAACACTTTGTAATGGCAAAAATACTCACACCGTTACAGTTCCCCATCAAGCTTGAGGTGGGTACTGGTCAGAATCCAAATCCAGGATATGTACATCTGGATATCGATCCTGGCTTCCCTCACCTCGAAATCGTCTGCGATATGTCAAAGGAGCCGATCCCGGTGCCGGACAATTCGTGTTCCGATCTGCTCGCTAATCATGTGATTGAGCACATTCCGTGGAGGCAACTCCCCTTCATCATCAAGGAATGGTTCCGGGTTCTTCAGCCAGGTGGGAAGCTGTTCTTCCGTACTCCTGACTTGGAATTCATTTGCAGAACCTATCTCGAAGGTAAGACTACGAAGGAATGGCCTGGAGATGAAGCAGGAATGGTAGAAGTGTTTGGAGACTGCGGACCCTCGCAATGGGCTATAATCAAGCTCTTCTCGGGGCAAGACTACCCATCGAACTTTCATTTTCATAACCTCGATCTTCAGAGTGCTACAGATCTTCTTACACGTTACGGGTTTATTAATGTGAACCGAGTCTCTGTACTTCCTGTCTATTCTCCGGGTGAATTGCAGGTCGAGGCATTCAAGCCTTCATAAGATTACTCTTCAATCACTGCATTTCATTTCATGCCCAGTACACCCTGTGTATTGGGCATTTTCTTTTGACTTAGTTTCTAATTCATTCACAATTAATTCAATGCGCCATTCCTTACGTTCGGTCTCCCTCTTAAAACATAGGTGCAAAGGTGGATGCGAATGAAAGAAATTAAGCTGACTCATGCGGAAAAAGCCCTTCTTTCTGAGAAAGATAAAAAGTACGACGAACGAGCTACCGCTGAAGATTGCATCAACGATTTGCGCAAGCTTCAGGGTAAATTCCCACTCAAGCACATCACGAGAAACTTCTACCGGATCAACGGGAAGTTTTCAGACTCTACCTGGAACAGACATTTCGGGACCTTTTTAGAATTCAGACGGCAAGCCGCTCTTGAACTTTCTCGTAATCAACACGCCCTGGAGCGGAAGATCGCAAAGCACGCATCGCTCGATGTTTACCGCAAATTTTACCATGAAGAAGTTCTCCCTTATCACCAGAAATACAACTGGTCTGTGAAGCAAAAGGGAAGATTCAAGACGATCCTCGTGGGTTCTGACTTCCACGATATCGAAGTGGACGAGTTTGTCCTCTCTGTTTTCATCGATACAGCACGCAGAGTTCAGCCAGACGTGATTGTTTTGAACGGGGATATCTTTGACTTGTACGAATTCAGCCGATTCTCGATTGATCCTCGCCACGTTAAGATCAAAGAACGCTTTGACTACGTGAAGGACCATATTTTCGGAGCACTGAGAAAAGCTTGTCCCAAGGCTCAGATTGACTTGATCTGCGGGAACCACGAAGCGCGTCTACTTAAGTTACTCGCTGACAAGACTCCAGCCGTAAAAGTACTTCTGTCTGACGTGATGGGGCTTGGCTTGGCAGACATCTTCGGGCTCGATGACTACGGCATCAACATGGTTTCCAAGTTCGATCTCGCTGCCTGGAGCAATCCAGATATCAACGAAGAGATCAAACAGAACTACCAAGTCTATTACGACACCTTCATTGCCAGCCACTTCAAGGATCTTCAGTTTGGTCTTTCCGGAACCTCAGGCCACACCCATCGGCCAGAGCAGGTGACCTTCAGAAACATCCCCATGGGACGGCTTGCTTGGACTAATACGGGTTGCATTCATAAAGTGGACGCCGAGTATGTGGACGGATTCTGTGGTTGGCAGAACTCATTCATGATGGCAGTCGTGGACCGTGAAAAGAAAGTGGCTAACCATTCTCACATCATCATTCCTGGTGACTTCGTTATCGTAGAAGGGAAGCTTTACACGCGCAAAGAAACTGAATAACCGCAACAGAGGGGAGTGATCCATGGCAAAGAAGATTAATCGCGATGAAATTGATCGCCTCCACGACTACGGGATCTACATTCCTACGCGCACAATTTTCATGGGCTCAGAAAGCTACGACATCGAGCAAGGTGAATCTGGATGCGACGGCTTCATGGCTGAAAGAATTATCAAGAACCTACACGTTCTTGAATCGATCAGCATAGATCCAATCACCATTCTGATGAACAACATCGGTGGGGACGAGTACCACGGGTTTGCGATCTACGATGCGATCCAGGCTTGTAAAAGTCATGTCACAATCCGAGTGTTCGGGCACGCCATGTCCATGGGTTCTATCATCCTTCAAGCGGCGGACGACAGGATCATGGCCCCTACCTCTCGACAGATGATTCATTATGGAACATGGGGCATTCACGATCACGCAAAGACCACCCAGCAATGGGCAAAAGAAGGACAGAAGATCGACTGTTGGATGGAGCAAATGTACCTGGATAAAATGAAAGAGAAGAATCCCAAAGCAAGCCTGGGTCATCTCAAGAAGATGCTCGATCACGACACTTTCCTCACCGCTCAAGAATCTTGCGTGCTCGGACTGTGCGATTCTGTGAGCATTAAACAGGGTAAAGGCTGAGCCGAATTATTACATAAATTGAATTTGACACGACACAATGTAAAGGCTAATAGGGGCTCGGTAACTAAACGCATTACCGAGGAGTACCCAATGGATTTTAAATCAATGATCGAGCAGATGGTTAAAACTGAAGTTCAAAAAACCCTGACTCAGATCTTCTCAGGCACCGTGACTGAAGCCCCAAAGACCCGCAAGCCCTGGACCCGCCGCGCTAAGGTTGTCAAAACTAAGCGCATGGGTCGTCCTCCTGGGACCAAGAACAAGACTGACAAAGCTTCAAAACAGGCTTAATTTAAGCCTTATTCAAATTCAAAGCCCCCTGTAAATCCATGATTTGCAAGGGGCTTTTTTTATTTCTATAGGTCAATCTAGACACATTACAATATGTAATTCGTCTGGTATGATTTAAGTATGAGTATCGAACTACTTGTCCGGATGGGCGACCACCTCTACGCAATCGACCAAGTCACTGAGACCAACAATGTTGGTTTCAATAAGGGCGATCACAGCGGCTGGCCCATGGTGCGCGGCAACGGCCTGCGGATGACCAAGACTCTTAAGAAGTACCTCAAGACCCAGCTCATCCCTGTGTTCGGCGAAGAGGCCAAGGAAGCCGTCTCCCAGGTCTATACCGAAGAGGCTCAGGTCGAAGTGGCCCTGACCGGGCTCCCGGAGATTACTCCGACTTTCAACCCCGTCTTTGGATCCATCACGATGGAATACACCGGAGAAATTCCCAAGATCGTCCGCACCAAGTTCATCAATGTGCAGAAAAAATACGGACTGTGGTGGGACTCAAAGACAAATCGTAACTACATTCCACAACAAAATGTTTCTTCTTTCAATGTTTCTGGTTATCTTGAGGCCATGCAAAAACTTGGGTTCGCAGTCGCGAGCTTCCCGAAGCTGGACGAAAAGCCTGGTGCGCTCACTCTGGATCAGGCGCTGTCCGCTTTGGATTACAAACGGGCACGCAACCTGTTCGTCTGCCGAAAAATCGACGGGCATTACGAGTTCCGGTTCTCCTTCTCCCAGACATTGAACGATCTCTTCTCTAATAAGACTGGTAAGCTTACCGGGATCATGGAAGCCCGTCCGACTGACTGGGCTCGGATCACCAACTCTTTGGATCTCGCGATTGAAGCAATCGACAAAGCCAAGGCCCTGCTCCCGAGCTGGACCTTTTTCATCGACGGGATCGACCAGGCGAAAGCTGCTCACGAGGAGCGTCAAGCCCTTCTCACCGCTCCGATCCAAGGCGTGGTGGATCTCCTTAATCCTGACTTCACTCTCTTTCCGTTTCAGAACGAGTTCATTCGGTTCGTTGAGATGTCGGGCGGCAACTGCTTGATCGGCGCTGAGATGGGTCTGGGTAAGACGGTGATCTCTCTTTCATGGTCGGCTCTGAGAGATCGCCGCGTACTCGTGGTTTGCCCTAAGGTCGTTCGCCGCACCTGGATCAAAGAAGCTCAGAAGTTTTTTCCATCCGTCTTCACCGATTTCAACACGATCGAACTCAGCCCGAAGCTAATCAAAAAGGGTGGCCTCCCCGATCTTTCCAATATGAAAATCGCTTCAGTGAACTTCGCTTCATTGATCAAGTTCCTGCCTGCCATTCAAGCGGCTGGATTCGACACTCTCATTATCGATGAGAGCCACACGATCAAGTCGGAAAAGGCCCAGATCACCCAGACCCTTCACTCGATCTCAAGCTGGTTTAAGTTCAAGATCCTTCTCTCTGGAACCGCGATCAAGAACAAGAAGGACGAACTCTTCACCCAGATTGAATTGATTCGCCCTGGTTTCTTTGAGAGCAAGCAAGCCCTCAAGATGTCCACGATCGGTGGGACGTGGCACGCAATCCAAGAATTCTATAAAACCAAATCCAAACATGAGGTCTTGAAAGACCTTCCTCCAAAACTCAGTTCGATCATTGAGTTGGACGTGAAGAACTGCCCGGACTTCGTTGGGTCCATTTCTTTTGATGAGATCGCTGCGATGAAGGCCGATGTTTCGATGGCGAAAGCCGACGCGACGATTGAATTTATTGAAGAGCTTTTGGACTCCTCTGATTCCAATATCCTTGTTTTCTCGGACTCTGTTGAAGTGGCAAAGAAGATTCATGAAGCACTAGGTAAGCAATCTTTGCTCCATCACGGTCAGATGTCAGACGATGCTCGCGAAGCTGTGAAAACTTTGTTCCAGAGCCCCGATTGTCAGCAGAGAGTTTTTGTTTCGACTCGTCAGTCGCTCGCTGTAGGCGCTACTCTCACCCGCGCTGACAAAGTTGTCTTCAATGATTTGCCCTGGACTCCTGCTGACATTCGCCAAGCCGAAGACAGAACTCACCGTATCGGTCAGATCAATCCTGTCAACGTTTACTGGATCAAAGCAACGGGCAACAACTGGGACGAAAAAATCATCAGCATTCTGAAACGCAAGTACGACATCTCCAAAAAGATTTTGGAGGGTAAGCAAGTTTCCGCTGAAGAGCGCCAGTGGCTTGACACCCCACTGTCTGCAAAGAAGTTTGCCGCAAAGTAGAACGCAGCGTTAGATTATTTCTGTTGCTACAAATCGTAGTCTACTTTAGCTTCTTAAGATCAAAACATTTCTCGATGGGTGGAAATAAAAAAGGGACACAACGCAAATTGTGCCCCTTCAGATATTTTATTCCAACCCCGAGTATCTTACTTAAGGATCTACTCGATGCAAAACAGTTTACACGAATCAAACGTTACAGTCAAAGACTTCGCGCTCAAAAGGTTCACAAAAAGACCTGTGGGCTGCGATGGCAGGCAGCGATTCGACGGCATGAGCCGGACGACTATCGCAGTCTTTCTGACGCTCATGGATCACGTTGACGAGTACCATGCTGAGGGTTTGTTTTTCTCGCACGAGACCTTGGCGAAGCGATCAGATTGCAGTCGTCGAAGCGTGCAGCGTGCAGTGAAGGAATTGCAAGCTGCCGGGTACATCGACTGGCGATCTCGTGGTCGGACGTTCGATCCGAAAACTAACAAACCGCGAAATCTAACGAACAGCTATTTCTTCACAGCGAAGTTTCTTCATGCACTGCCTTACGATGTTCTCACGGGAGCGGAGAGAGATGTCGAGGCCGAGGAAAAAATGAAGAAGGTCCGCAACACGCCCATGACGCATGAGAGCTACACTGCGCCAAAATGTCCCAGGAACCCTAGAAGCTTATTACTTCGTAATAAGACACTGGCATCCGCTGACGCGGATTGCCAAAATCTTGGGGATTCAGAAGGGGTCGCCGGGGAAAATCTGAACGGGGATCCAACAGAAAATAAAATTTTAGAAAACACATCAACCTCGAAGACGGGGAAGGGGAACCCCCCCAGCGCCGCGAGACCCCCCCGAGAAAAGCAAAAACCGATCCACCCGGAGCTGAGAGACCAAAGCATGATGATTATCACTGCCATGAGGCGCAGGATGAGTCTGAAGGGCTATGTGGACAAGAGGTTCGATGACTATCAGTACCCAGACATGGCCAAGCTGATCGAGATCACTGGGAGCTACACGAATGCGATTCGATACGTCGAGTACGTCGTGGACAACTGGAAGATCCTGAGCCAGGGCTCAACCGGAGTGAAAGACTCCGCAAGACTTCTCTCGGCACCAACTCTGAATCAGATGCTCGCTTCATTCCGAATTCAAATCTGGTGGGCACGCTGCAACGGGATCCAGTCAAAAAAATCCATCGCTAGGCTTTCAAAAAATAAACTGGCCGAAGAAAGACTCAAGCGAGACCAGGAAAGAATCAACTCGGCTATTCATGAGTTTCAGCGGATGGCGGAAGGTAGCATGACCATGGATGTCAGCAGACTGAAGTCTTTAATTGCCGGGGAAAAGATCGTGACGCCTGTGATGACTCCGTCAGGCAATCATACTGCGTTATGGGCCGGTATGAAAACCATCCGCATTTAATCCTGAAACCCGTAATGCAAAATAAAACGTGTTGTACACGACAAAACGTATTGACTTAAAACACGCGTCACCCCTACAGTTCGTGTATGGGCGAAGACATACAGAAAAACATTAGCGGCGTAAGCCGCGTCTGGGCACACCAGTTTATCATCACCAATTTGCAGATTGTCTTCGCCGACGCTGAAATTGAAATGAGAAGACCGGTGTGCCCTTTTTTATTTGGACGAGGTGTCCATGGATAACATCGGTGAAAAGTGGAAGCGAATGACCCTTGAGTTGTTCAAATTCTTTTCGAAAACCATGGAAGAGCACGGCTATCCGGTGAAGGAAGTTCCTCACCCGATCTACCAGCCAAAGGATCTCCAAGAGATGTTCAAGATGCAGGGCGCGACCTCTCGTTCCCAAGTCGAAGAGATGATCGCATTCTCGATCGTCAACTGGGATAAGATTCGACAGCTCCCTAATATGAAGGGGCTTTCGCAGGAGCCTTCGTTCAAGCACATGTTGAATCACTTCCGTTACCCGACGCTCATGGAATGCATGAGGCGCGGAATGGCTGACATGATTCCCGCAAAGAACACAGCGCCAGCATCAACCGGGCACGCAACAGTGACCGCTGAACTTTCAGATGAAGACAAGAGGAGGCTCGAAGCATGGAAAAAGAACAGTATCGTTCTTTAACTCCAGAAGCTTTAGAGCTGGAGAGGATTGAAGAAGCTAAGAGGCGAGAGAAGGAAATTTACCTGGAGTGTAACTTCAGAAGCTCGATGACTGAGTACGATTGCAAAGAGGCGGGGCTCCCCAAGATCCATTGGGCAGTGAGCAAGCAAGACATCCACCCTGACCACATTAGCTTCATCAAAGAATACGTCAAGCTTTGGACCGTCGTTGACGAGGGTAGGAAGAGTGCGGACCACGGATTGATTTTGCACGGCACTGAAGATGTCTGTCTCAAATACATGTCGTTCATACTGCAAAGGGTATACCTGCGGAAACGGGATGTGTATTGCGGTCAAGTTTTTAATCTGGAAGAGGACTGTAAGAATCAGGAGAAGTACCAATACCTTTCTGAAAAGGCGGACCTCTTGGGAGTCTACGGCTTCCCGTTCTTCCTTCATGGAGCCCCCGCAGGCAGAGACGATCTTTGCGTCACGATGTTTCATCGGATGATCTTGAATCGTCGGAGCAACATGCTCCCTACTATTTTTGTTTCCAGTAAAAACCTGGAAGACCTCACGAAGCTCTACAGTAACTTTCCGTCGTACATGGTGGATGCGCTGACGAAATATAATAATAGCGTTGGGATCGTAGAAAAGAGTTCGTCATGAGTTTAGATCTAAACCTTCTCTCAGCGATTGTTCATGAGAAAGATTTCCTTAGAGTTCAAGACAAGGGTGTTCGCGGTGAGCACATTGAAGGTGCGGCTGAGAATGAGATCTGGAAGTTCATTCACGACTACTACCAGGAGTACCGCTCCACCCCTGCTCCGGGGATCATCCGGGAAAAGTACGATATTCAACTTCCAGAGGTGGATGAGAGTTTAAATTTTTGGATCGATGAGATCAAACGCAGAACCCTGTTCAATGACATGAACGAAATGTTTGTGGGGATCTCTGAGAAGATCGGGAAGGACGATCCGACTGGAGCTTACTCGGCACTCAGGACTTTCGTAAAAGAGAAAGAGCTTGAGCTTTCCACTGAGCTTCAGATCAAGTCGGTTGTCGATTTGAAAGATACCTTCATCCAAAGGTACGATGATGCCAAGGCCGGGAAGCGCGGGATCGTCACGCCTTGGAAGATCATGGATGAGTGGACCAACGGCTGGTGGCCTAAGGATCTGAGTTTCATTATCGCTCGGTCGGGCGTGGGTAAGACTTGGTTCATGCTCTGTACGGCGATTGCGGCGATCAAGTCGGGCAAAAAAGTTTTGTTCATCTCATGTGAAATGAGCACCGATGACATCAGCGGTCGCTTCTACGCGATGGAACTTAAGAAGCAGTACTCGGCGGTTCGTAAGGGTCGGCTCAGTTTTTTCGAAGAAGAAGAGATGCGAAGGCTCATCAAGGAGTACGAAGCCACGGCAAAGCTTGAGATCATGGATGGTGAGCGAGGACTCGATATCATCCGTATCGAGCGAGCCATTGAGAGATCTCAGGCCGACATGATCCTGATCGACTCGGCCTACCGGATCAAGCCCAGACAGAAGGCTCGCGACCGGTTCGAAGCTATGTCTTATGTGGTGGATGATTTGAAATCGTTTGCTCAAATTTACCAGAAGCCAATCCTTGCCTCCACTCAAGTGAATCGAGAGGGCGGAAAAAAGAAGGCTTCAAACGGCATGGGTCAAGAAGACGTGGCCATGTCTGACGTGATCAATTGGAACTCGACCAACATTTTTGGTTTGGCCAAGTCGGGCGATGAAGAGAAGTCCGAGAAGCTTGCGATTTATCCGATTAAGATTCGCGAGGCCGAGAACGAAAAGAAGCCTTTGATTGTTCACTGGGATTTCGTCCGCATGAATTTTGATGAGATCGGCGTATCCGACACAATGGCCCCTTCAGCTCGCTCTGAACAAGAGGACGAAGACGGGAGTCACTGGTGAACGATCAGGAACTCGAAATGATCTTCGACATGATGGGGACCAAGCTATCACGACTTGGGCTGAACAAGTCGGCAAAGTGCCCACTGGCTCCCTGGACCCATCGAAAGGGCGTGGACAAAAGCCCGAGCTGCACGGCGAAGGCGGGAGAGCCTGCTCTTTTTAAATGCTGGTCTTGCCAGGAGCAAGGGTCGGTGCGGAAGCTTGCCCGACTCTATGGGGTTCACTCAGGGGATCAGAGACCGTATCAGTTTGTTTGTGAGGTTGAAGGTGAGCGTCCACAGTTTCTGGACATGCCCATCAACGCGGCCAAACGGGGTTATGGATCCTCTTCCAAGCGGTATGGAACGAAGATCAAAGAAGAGCTTGCGAAAGAGATTACTGAAGAGACCATCCAGAAGTTCTGCGAGGAGATCCCTCAGTACGCCTATGATCGGGGGATGAGCCGAGCCCAGATTGATCGGTGGGAGATCGGATTTGACCCACAGGAGAAGCGGATGACGTTTCCCATCCGGGATCACATCGGAAAGCTCTTTGGAGTCTCGGGCCGCGACCTGACGAATCTCGTGAAGAACAAGTACAAACATTATTACGGGTTGAAGAAAGAGAAACTCTTCTACGGGGAGAGGCACGTCGATCGCTCCCATAAGACGGTACATATTGTTGAGGGGTTCTTTGACGTGTTCGGCTTGGAGCGGCATGGATTTAAGAACGTGTTTGCTTCGATGGGGACATCCCTCTCGATGATTCAGATGAAAAAGATCAAGGACTGGTTTGATGAAGTGATCTTCTTTCCGGACGGCGATCAGCCGGGTCTTAAGTTTGCCGAGGAGCAGGCACTCAGTATCTTTATTCAGCAGGGAAAAAGAGTGGGTATTGCTGGTGTAAAGTTGAATCCACATTACATTAAAAGAGACAAATTGTCAGGTCGATGGCAAGATTCTGACCATAGGTTTCAGTTGCTGGAGCAGCTAGTTGGAAAGGATCCATCAGATTGGACGAAGAGTGAGATCAAGCTTGCTCTCTCGAATCTTGGGTACTTTGAGTTGGGTCATGGAGGAGTCCGTTGTGATGTTGAGGATTGGACAAAGCAAAGATTTAACAATGAGTCGAGTATGCAAAGCATCATCGGTGGGTGGTAGTCCATGTTGAAGATTGGATTTCTCACGAAGAGACGAGACGCTTGCTGGTCGATTCGGATTCTGGCTCCCATGTCTCAGTTGAATTTCCTGGGGCATGAGTGCTCGGATGAGGTTTTTGAGCGCCAGGTTTATTGTGAGGCGTGCATGGCTAAGAACTTGCCGTGTGGTCCTTATGAGTTTCAATGGGATCAAGAGCAGGAGATTGCGTGCTCGGCCTGCCAGGCTGTTTTATTTCCCGAGAGCGATCTAGTTAAGTGGAAAGATTCGATTCAGAAGATTCTGGACGAGAAGGATATCATTGTTTTCCAGCGGCCCACTGACCTGGCTCATCTGAAGTTGATGAAGAAGGCCAAAAAGATGGGCAAGAAAATTGTCCAGACTGCGGATGATGATTACATTAACGTCCCCCTTTGGAACACGGGGCATAAGTATTACACCGAGCGACGAGGGATCATTGAAGAGACGTTTAGGATTTGTGACGCCATGGATGTCACGACTCCCTACCTTCAGAATCTTTATTCGAGCTATTGCAAGAAGGTTGATATTCTTGTCAATAGTCAGGACATCGACTTAATTGACGTGACTCCAGGGCTCAGGGAGTTCCCGGCTTTCAGCAAGAGCGGCGAGCGGCTCACGATGGATAGGTTCAATGAGATGCGACAGGGCAGGAAGTTCATCCTTTGGGGTGGATCGCCCACGCATGAAAAAGATTTAGAAGTCATTGTTGGAGCAGCCCGAAGGATCACGAGAAGTGAGAAGGTAGTGTTTGGGTTTGTGGGTTACATTCATCGGCAATTGATGGAGCTGATCCCAGCAGACAGCCTGTGCTTATTTAGTCTCGTGCCCTGTATGCAGTACTTCATGCTCTACAAAGGGATCAAGGCTGACATCGGCCTGGCTCCGGTCTGCGATGTCCCCTTCAATCACGGCAAGAGTTCGAACAAAGCTGTAGAGTATCAGATCATGAAGATCCTTCCCATGATGAGTGATCTGGTGACCTACCAGGGGTGTTCTCCTCGTGGGATTTATTGTGGCAATCTTGAGTACGAATGGTTCAGAGGATTGCGTGAGGCAGTCCACATGTCTGACGACGAGAGGTTGATCCGCGTTGAAGAGAACCGGAAGTACGTCGAGGACAACTACGATATTAAAAAGAACGTCACCCTATGGGAACGGCTTTACGGAGAGCTTCTATGAAGATGTCATTTGTTATTCCAGCGTACACCCGAGAGCAAAGACATTTTAAGATGCTCTTCAATGATTGCATCGACTCGTTCGTAAAGTTTCACGGTAAGGATCACGAGATCATCGTGGTCGAAGACGGCGGATCCATGAAGGCTGAAGTAAAGGCCGAATGCGAACGTCGCGGCATCACTTGTGTCGTGAGTGAGAAGAACTGTGGCTTTCCCATCTCGGTGAATAAGGGGATCCGGGAAGCCAGCGGCGAGATCATCATCTTGGTGAACAACGACATTGTCTTTACTCAGCCGGTGATTGAGCCTTTCAAGAAGGCGTTTGAGGTCAACGGTCGAATCGGAATCGTTGGGAGCTTGCTTTTGTATCCCCACGGCACGATTCAGCACGGGGGGATTGTTTTGGTGGGTCGCGGGTTCACTCACCGTGGATGGCACAAGACGCTCAACACGGCTCCAGAGGTTCACCATGCAGGTTACTTGATCGGTGTGACCGGCGCACTCTTCGGGATCCGCAAGGAGATGGTCGAAGAGATTGGGATGTTCAACGAGAACTACTTCCTCGCTTGTGACGACACTGAGTATTGTTTGCGTGCCTGGTCTCGTGATTGGAGAATCTATTACTCTCCAGCAATCAGAGCGATCCATGCTGAGGGCGCTACGAGGGGTCGAACTGATATCGAAAAGATTCAGCACCACCGCGAGTGGTATCTCAAAGAGATGCAGACCTGGAATAAGTTCCAGACGGACTTGGTGAATTATGATTTGTCGCACACTCAGGAGAAAGTGGCCCAGGCGAACGCCGAGATTTTAGGGATCAAGATCATGACCACTCAGCAGGGAGCCGATCGAATTGTATTTGAAGGAGCGACTGTGACGGAAAGTACCTCGAAAGCAGTAGGGAATCATAAGATTCTTGTCCGCAGAACGGGAGCATTAGGGGATGTTCTTTTGGCTACTGGAGTGATCCGGAAGCTAAAGAAAGACAATCCTAATAGCCAGATCATTATTTCAACGGTGTGTGGCGATATTTTTAAGAACAACCCGCACGTCTCTCAGGTGGTTAGGACCACTGAGGGTGTTGAGGCCGATAAATTTTACGATCTGGATCTCGTGTACGAGATGAATCCAAAGATGCCGATCTGGGAGGCTTACTCCAGAGCTGTCTATGGTGAGGCTCAGTTCGACGCGACCCCGGAGATGTTCTCAACGGAGAGTGATTACTCAACGCTTAGAGCGAAGATGGGATCGATTGATCCGGTGAGGGATCGCGTGGTGGTTCTTCATATGGCTGTGAGCTGGTCCAACCGGACGTGGCCAAGGCATCACTGGTCTGAGGTCTCAAGGCGTTTGGCTGGTGCAGGGTACAAAGTAGTTGTCGTGGGCCGAGGGGGTGACTACCGTTCCGATCTCTTGAATAACACGCTCAATCTCGTGGATTACTTAAACATCCATGAGGTGCGTGAGCTTTGTAAGCGAGCGGTTGCATTTGTTGGCGTGGACAGTGGAATGCTCCATGTTGCGCAAACGACCGACGTTCCGATCGTAGGGATCTTTACGGTGGCGAATCCCAAGCTCAGAGTCGTTGGCCGGTCGTCCAGGACAATTGCACTGGTGCCTCGGAGTGAGTGCCGGTTCTGTTTACACGAGAAGAGTCCGCCTGTGACTTTTGTGGAGTGTAAATTCGGAACGAACCACTGTTTGAGCGAGATTACACCGGACGACGTGATCCGCGAAGTGCAGGCTTCAGCGAGGCAGAAATGATTGGTTGGATTGCAATCTGCGGAGTCGTCTGTTTCATTTTGGGATACGTTGTTGCGGTGCTTCTTGTTTCTCGTGATCAAGATCTCATCCGCCTCAAACAAGATGAAGTGATTGTACAGCGACCGGCAGTAGGTCTTGTTTTGATTTCAGTTCCCCCGCATGTAATGCGGCGGCTCATAATGCAACCCGGTGAGTCAAGCGGCCACGAAGCTCGAACTCTGTATCCACGCGAGGGGTCAAAACAAAAATGAAAATTCGTGCAAATTGCTATTTACATTTTGTTAAGTGTCCCTCATAGTTTTTTCAACAGTACAAAAAGTAGTTTTAAATAACTCAAAAAGTAGAAAAGTAAATCGACTGAAAATCGACTGAAAATCGACTGAACAACATGGATAGGGGAAGTGATATGTCTTGGTTTACAAAGCCTGGTGATGCGAACAATGACAAGTTCAAGGAATCAAATGCAGCGGGAACTCAGCTCTGGAGATTCTGGTTGAAGCCTGGTGAGAAGAAAAAGATTCTTTTCTTGGGTGATGAGAAAATTGGTGTGCATGAGCACATGACGAAAGTCGGAACAAACTGGGAGAAGTTTACTTGCTCCAGAAGTGCTGACTGTTATTTCTGCGGAACTGGATCGAGATCTCAGTACACTGAGTATTCTACGATCTTGGATCTCACTCCTTATACTTCGAGAGATGGCGTTGCGAAGAAGTTCGCCCGTCGTGCTTTCGCAGCGTCTGGTGCAGCAATCGAGATCTTGAACCGCCGTCGTCAAGACAAGAACGGTAGCCTTGCAGGATATGGCGTAGAAGCCTTCCGCGATGGTGACAAGAGTCCGAACGTGGGCAATGACTTCACGGTGAGTGCTGAGAAGTACGATCCCCGTAAGTTGTTTCCGGAAGCCAAAGAGTTTGACTTCCAATTGATTGATTTCGAAAAGTTCCTTACACCGCTGCCCCCTCATATTATCGAGGCGAAGATGCGGTTTGGTAATGCGAACATTCCGACTCACAAGCGCACTGAGAGCACTGCGACTGCGGCGGAAGACAATTCAGATATCCCGTTTTGAGGGTATGTAGTCTGATTGTTTAAAGGGATTAAATAAGGACTTCCCAGGTCAGCCTGATGTTGACCCCACTATTCGTCGGGTTGGCCTGGGGAAACTATTGCCTATGAAACCACCACGCGGCCTCATTAAGATCTATAAAGGCGAGCTAGGACTTGCAGCCAGGGATTTCGTAAAGAACTCTTTGACGGTAGTTCCTGAATCGAAGTCATCATTTACTCCGATGCCTGATCCGATCCGGCTTTGGCATGATGATGGTGACTTCATTTACGTTCCTCGCGGTTACTACAATAGTGTGATCAAGAAAAGATTTGATCCAAAGATTGATTTTAAGTTTAGCTCTGGAGTTTCTGAGCTGAGGCCGAACACTCCCATCACGCTTCGTGAGGGGCAGGAAGAAACCATCTCCGCTGCGATCGATGCGATGAGAGCCCATGAGTTTGGTGGAGCAATCGTTGAGGCTCCTACGGGATCCGGCAAAACAGTTCTTGGGATGGAGACGGCTCGTCGCCTGGGGATGAAGACTCTGATCGTCGTTCATACCTCGGTGCTGATGGAGCAATGGATTAAAGAGATCAGAAAGTTCATGCCGAATTGGTCAGTGGGCGTGATTCAGGGCGCAACATGCGACACCCAGAACAATGATGTGTGCGTGGCAATGCTCCAGAGTTTGGCGCTTGGCGAAGATTATCCTGAGTACCTCTACGATGAGTTCGGGCTTTTGATCTTTGATGAGATCCACGTTGCGGCTGCGGCTGAGTTTAAGAAGGCGCTCTACAAGTTTCGCCCGAAATACCTCATGGGTCTTTCAGGAACGCTCAAGAGAAAAGACAAAGCAGAGAATGTATTCAAATACGGTGTAGGGGAAGTGATCCCAGCGATGAACGCAATCGCAATCCTGAAACCCGTAATCTACTTCATTGATACGAAGTACGTTTGGACGGGTGGGGCCAGTGCGACCGAGATTCCTTTGGATCGTCAGAAGGTGGGCTTTCTAAAGTCGATCATCTCAGATGCCGGTAGAAACGAAGTCATCATGCAGAACGTCGTGAAGGCAGCGACTTCTGGTAGGCATGTTTTGGTTTTGTCTGAGCGTGTAGGTCACGTCGAGTCCCTTCACCGTGAAGTTCAGAAGCGGCTCATGGGATCCAACATCAAGATCGGAATGATGGTGGGGGCTTCTTCTAAGGAGCAACGGGATTACTCGGAAGACGCACAGGTGCTGTTCGCAACAGTGCAGCTCCTGGCGGTAGGCTTCAACAATCCACGGCTTGATACCCTTGTGATGGCGACTCCGATTCAGAGCATGACCCAGGCGGTGGGAAGAATTTTAAGGCACCACCCGGATAAAAAGGCACCGTTCGTGATCGACCTCGTGGACGGAAGTGAGATCGGCAGAATCTTTGGGCGATCCAGATTTAGGCAGTACAGAGAAAAGAAATGGGAAATCAAAGGAGAGCAATGCTTACGGTGAAACTATGATGAATAAAGAAATGACTCTGCTGGAGTTAGTGGATTACAAAACGAAATTAGAAAAGGAACTGCCCGAAGGAGAGCTGGTTCCAGATGAAGTGACCGAGATGGCTGAAGTCGCTTCTCAGTTACTGGAAGGTAAGATTGATCAGGCTGGACGCTTCCACTCTGGGTTGGTCGGTCACATCGCAGCACTTAAGGCTCAGCTCGCCAACATGCAAGAGATGCTGGAGATGACTGAAGGCTTGATGAAGAAGGCCGTGGTTCAGTCCGGAGCTGGCAGACTTGATGGGATGGCGTACTCGATTCGCGTTCAAACGAACGGAGGGGCACCTAGCACCATCATCGACGACGAAGCCAAGCTCCCGATGACGTATAAGAAAGTCGTCATCACCAATACCTTTCCTTATACCGATGAGCAGTTCGTTTATTGGGCACGGGCCACCTTGGGTCGCTTGGTTGAGTGGAAGAAAGATTTAGCCGAAGCCGAGAAGGATGCGAGTCCATTTTACCGACTCGACATTGCGGACAACGAGCGCAGTCGTCTTGAGAAGTTGTTCACGATTGAGGTGAGCAAGTCTGCCGTTGCGGAAGCCATCAAGAAGGATCCAGTCGCCCTGACCGGCATCGCCCATCAAGAGCGCGGCACGCACCTTCGCGTTGTGCCGGGCAAGGCAAAGACAAAGGATGTGGCCAATGTCTGATTTCATGGCTGACTTAATTAAGTCGATCAAAGAAGACCCATCCAAGGTTCAGGCGAAAGCCGTCAAGAGCAGTGTTGAGACGACGGTTGAGTCCACGAAGTTTGTCGATGGCGAGAAAGTAAAAGAAGTACAACCCGTCACCGAAGAGAAGAAAGAGGTCGAGACCAAGTTTGTCCGGGAGAAGACTCTTTACTTGTCGGTCGATATGGGCGCGACGATCAATTTGGGCAACTTCAACATGGGTAAAGTGAACGTGAGTTTATCGATGCCGGTGGGCACTGAGATTACTCCGGAGCTTTTAGCGAAGATTGATTCCAGTTATTCATTTGCCAAGAAGTTTTGTGAGACTCGCATGGAGCAAGAAGTTAAAGAGCTGATGAGGCTGAGGTCAGTTTGAACGATTTGAATGAGTCTGCCCTCATCTCTGAAAGCACTGTCGAGATCAGGACCAAAGAGCTGAACTTGAGAAAGAAGTACGCCTTCGATCTCAAGTTCACTTATTGGGATGCAGATGATTTGAATTTTCAAATGAAGAAGGAAGGCACTAGCGCGATCACGATTCATCGGGCAGAAGGTGACATTGTCGTCACGAGTGATCCCAAGTTTAAAGATCCAGAGAAGTTTACGATCCGAACAGATCAGTTAATTGAGATGTTCGTGATGGACGTGAACGCAGTCAATAAGATGCTCTTGATTCAAAAAGAGTTTGCCGATGTGGGTGGCGTCCGAACGATGGGACTCACGGCTCCGGGCATCGATGCGATGGAGAAATGGTGCAAGGGCGTAGACGCTGAGATTGTCCGCATTGCTAAGGAACTCCTAAAGAAAGACGTGAAAGAGATTTTCAGAAAGATCTGGGTTGAGATGGGTGGATCCATGACCAAAGATCACGACCGAGTCGCCAAGCGGATCGATTACTTTCGAAAGATCGGGGAAGCTTTTCGGGCGGACCAAGAGAAGTGGTCGCCTGAATTGAGAAGGGTGGGCTTGAAAAAATGAGTCTCGCAGATGCATTTAGGGCGGCAATGAGACCAGAGCAGGCGGCGTTACCGTCAGGATCCCCTTTTGATTTGGTTCAGTTGATGAATAAAAAGCTTCCTATCGAGGAGCTGAGAGGCCCTCCGAGCCCTGAACAAACGTATCGGGTCTCTCATGTGATCAAGCTTTGCCCGAGGGAAGAGGTTTTGAAGTACATTCATCAGGTCTCTCGCGTGGACAAGGTGGATGCCAAGCTGAGGCGGACCTTCGATATGGGGAAGTCGTTTCACACCTTGGTGCAGAACGAATGGTTCGGCAAGTGGGGTTGGCTCCTGGGTAAGTGGGAGTGTTTGAACTGCCATGACATGTATCTGGATCAGCTTATTCCCAGGATTTGTAAGAAGTGTTTTCAAGATAAGTTCTTTTACCACGAGTTAGAACCGGAGAGTAAAGAGCACGGCATCACGGCTCACGTTGACGGCATCCTATTGAACGACGGCGTGAAGCGGATCGTTGAACTCAAGACGGCAAACTCCATGGCGTTCAATCTAGTGGCCAACATCAAGAGAAGGCCGCAAGACGCTCACGTCAAACAGATTCAAATGTACATGTATCTCACTGGGATTCACGAGGGAGTGATTCTTTATTTCGATAAGAACGAGTCGCTCATCCACCAGTTTGACGAAAAGTTTAGGCCAGATTTAGTTGATTCAATGTTGAGTCAGCTTCAACTAGCGAGAGTAGGCATGAGGACAAAGGCGGTGCCCACTCAGAAGGTGTGCGACACAAAGTCATGTGCCAGGGCGAAGTCCTGTCCAGTGAGGGATATATGTTTCAAGTGAATCAAGGAGAAGAAATGGCTAAGAAAAAAGTAGAAGCGTTGGATGCAGAAGTGACGACGGATGATTTCATTCCAGAGACCCAGCCGATCATGGTGGTGAATGAGTCCATCCGAAGGACTGGTCTTAGCTCGGATGAATTGCGTAAGCGCATCTTGGAGCTGGTTGGAAACATTCGCGAGAACTACCTGGAGCTGGCTCAGTGCCTGTGGGAAACTTTTGAGCAACAGAAGAATACCTCATGGGGATATTCCTCTTTCAAAGAGTATGCCCAAAAAGAACTGGGTGTGAAGTACGGCAAGGCCAACTACCTCAAGAACATCTGGATGCATTTCGGTAAAGACGAGGAGCTTCTGGATCAAGTGAAGTCAGTTGGCTGGGATAAGATGAAAGAGCTGACCAAGATCGTCACGCAAGAGAACGTGAAGGAGTGGGTTGATAAAGCCAACCTGCTTTCTTGCGACGACTTGAAGAAGGAAGTTAAGAGTCATCTCAAGAACCTAGTGCCGAATGATTCGCAAGGCATGATGGATATGGAAGGCGAAGTTCGTGGGACTCCGGTCGAGACCCAGCTTCACTCCCAGACGTTTCAGTTTAGTTATGATTCCAAGGGCACGGTGCTTTCTGCTCTTGAGAAAGTTCAAAAGGAAACTGGTTCGTCTGCTTCAGAGGCTCTTGCTTTGATCTGCGCCGATTACATTGGGTCAGCAGATGAAGGTACTGGCACCGATGCTGTTTTGACTATGGTCCGAAAGTACGAGAGTCTTCTTGGGCTACGGTTTGTTGTCTTGGATCCAGCGTCCAATCAGTTGCTCCACGGCAAGGATACGCTTGAGACTTTGGTCAGGACTGCACTAGCTTAAGGAGATCGTCATGGAAGATTCAGTCAAGGAATGTAGTCAGACCACAAAAGATATTCACGTTGATTCACTGATTCCGAATCCAGATAACGTGAATGAAATGGATGAAGACTCGCTTAAGATTCTTTGCGATAACATCTCGGAGGCCGGGTTCAATACGATGATCACGGTCGTCCCAGGTGCTGATGGAAAGTATCTGATCATGGATGGCCATCAAAGGTGGCGTGCTGCCAAGCGATTGGGCATGAGCTATATTCCGGCGATCGTCCAGACGGATGTGAAGTGGCAGGACAGTGACCTCTTTGATCTTCAGTCCTTCCGGTTGAACAACATCAAGGGCACCTCTAACACGAGCCAGTACGTTAAGTTTCATGATCGGATGGCCAAGAAGTACGGCGCTGAGAGTGTGATGCAGGTCTTGGCGATCACCGATAAGTCCAACGCAAAGAAGCTTGCTCGGATGGTGAAGTCGAGTCTGAAGGATTCCGGCGTCTCTGAAGAGGTTCTTAAGCAAGTGGATGAGGCAGGTAAGAAGTCAAAAGACCTCAACCAGTTCACGAAATACATGAACAAGGTCTTTGCTGACCAGGCCAACAACTCAATGGCGGGTTGTATTTTGTTTTCAAGTGGGAGCCAGGAGCACATGGTTGTCCATGCGAATGATGGATTGTTCAACGCGATGAAAGCAATCTCGTCGTTTGCTACAAGTCAGAACAAAAATGTGAATGAGTATTTGGAGCCGGTGCTCATTGAGTTGCTTGCGAAAATAAAGTGACGGATCTCACTTCCGTGTTCGATCCGTCAGGACTTCGAATCCTTTCGTTGTCCATACGTTTCAGTATAAGCCCAAGGGTATAGGGGAGCAATATGTGGAAGTGGATCTGTAGCCTTTTCAGTCAGCCAGCACAAAACGTACACGAAGAGATGAAGACAGAGATTTTCGTTCAAGAGGAAAAATCTGTAGAGGAAATTCATTTTGAGGATGCGATCAAGATCGCTCTGGATATTTCGAGCGACTTTGAAGGTGATGGCGGATTTGGGAACATCGTGGGCGACTTCGACGGTCAGTGTCTCACTTGTGGGGCATTAGGTTGGACGTGGAAGTTTGGTGAGCAGCAGAAGATGGTGCTCTACTGCGAGAAGCTTTATCCAGGATGTATTCAGAAATACATGCCAACTCAGGGCGGTCAGTATCTGTTTCTTTGTACGAAGCCAGTGGCGGGGACATCAGAAGAGATCTCCTCGTGGAGCAGTGGCGCGACGGTGAAGTCGCCGCATTACTCTGAGCTGAAGGCGTTCTGGGGCTCTTCGGAGATGACTGGGGTTCAGGTTTATTACGCGAAGTCTATTGCGAACAAAGCCATGGGGTATGCAACGGCATGGACGAAAGCAAGGAATGGATCGGTCATGGCTCCGACACTCCAGGAGTTTTGTTTCTTCTTTGACGTTGTCGTGAACAACGGATCTCTTCTGGGCCTGTCGTTCTCTGACGTGAGTGAGCGACTTCATCACAGCGGAGAGGCTGGCGTGATGGAAGAGATTACTCAATGGTGCGGGAAGCAGCAGAACAAAGACTGTCGAAAGAACGGGATCTACTGGAAGACATTGAGCGTCTCACAGTTGGAGGTCGAGCTTCTTGTGATGGGTTGGTTGAGATCCATGAAGTCGAAGTCTCAGTGGCAGGCATCGGTGATGAATCGTCGTGGACTTATTTCGGTAGGATCAGGTTACAACGAAGGGGTCAAGAAAGATTTTTATACTAAGTACCCTTTGTTGAAAAATGTAACGGTGGTGGCTCCGTAATAAAAAACGACTGATAGACAGACGTATCCCCAAAATTCTGTAACAATAAAAGGAGAACAGAAGCGGGGGTAAAGCCTTTGGAAGCTAAGAAATTCTGTGCGGTAATTGTGATTGGTGCGACGGTCTGGTTTCATGTGAAGGACAAACGTGTCGGCTTTGTTGACACTGAGCGTCTAATTCATTGGATGGACTTTGAAGCTGACAAGCAATTTTCCAGGATGAAGTTCAATGAAGGCCAAGTTGTTTGGCTTTATTGGGCGAAGGATGCAAATAAATTGGTGAGTGTGATGTATAGCAATAACGAGAAGACGGAAGACCTGCCTGCGATGGAGCCTATTGAAGTATGATGACGAACGTCCTGCTCGTGGCCATTGGTTTGGGAATCGTTTTTCTGATCTGCAAGCGACAGGTTCGAGATGCCTATCAGCGCGGGTTCAGAAACGGTCTCGCCTTCGGCATCAAGCATAAAAATAAAAAGGTTCCACCACAGAAGAAACCGCAACATCCAGGTTGATTCCTTAATACACTTTGTTATGTTCGTTGGATGGAACAAAATCAGCCTGCGTCTTCTGTTGATACCTCTGAATCTATTCCTCAGGACGCGACTCAGCCTGAGGTGACGCTTCCTCCTGAGAGGAAGGAGAACGATTACCTGGGCCATACTCTCACGCCAGTGGGATGGATGGAGCTTCGGTGGCGCGATGGTAAAGAAGTTGAGATCGATCCACTCGACGCAGATGATGCTCCTATCAAGCCTCTCCATAAAAAATTCAGAGACAAGCACCGCCAGGCTCTGATGGCGTTCATGGAAGCCGTCATTCAAGTGAGGACTATTGACCGGAAGATCCCGATTCTCCGTGAGGAGTTGATGGACAAGATGAAATTTGAAAAGCAGATCATTAAGGACTTGGTCCAGTTTGGTTTGCTGCACCAACAAGTAATTCCAATCAGTAAAGGCAGTCAGAAGATGGGCGGTCGGTTGGTGATCACACCAACGATCGAGGCCCGAAAGCTTCAGCGAGCCATTGAAGAGGCAATGAAAGATGTCATCAATCAGCAAGAATCCATCCAGCAAGAGACTGGAAACGATGGAGTTGAAGAGTCTCCAGAACGAAGTGTCGAACCTGAAGTTTGAGCGGAGCCAACTGAGGGGCAGAATTAAAGATTACCAGGATGCATTCAAGATCCTGGAAGAAGGCGTTGTCAGAAAGATTGAACTTAGGGGCGAGACCCGAGTTTACATTAACTGTGAGTGGTCTGTGTTCCAGAGACTGAAGGAAGATTTGAAATGAATGTCGGTGTGGTCCTTACAAAAGAAGAGGCAGTGGTTCCAACGAAGGCGCACGAAGATGATGCGGGTTGGGATCTGTACACTCCGGAATATGTCAGGCTGATCCCAGGAGAGTCTTACTTGCTCGGGATTGGAGTCTGCTTTGAGATCCCGTTGGGGTGGTTTGGAAAGATCGAGGGAAGATCTTCTGTCGCAAAAAAGGGCGGAAGCACCGCAGGTGGAGTGATTGACGCGGGATACCGGGGTGAAGTTTCAGTCTTGATTTATAATTTTGGCAAAAACTTGCTTGAGTTTAATGTGGGCGACCGTATTGCTCAGCTCCTAATTCTTCCGGTGCCACAAGTGAAGATGGTTTTAAATCAGTCACTCAGTGATACCATCAGAGGCGCAAAGGGCTTTGGCTCAAGCGGGAAGTGATGATGTTGGGAAGTAGCTCAGGTGGTAGAGCGCCGCACTGTTAATGCGGAGCGCGTAGGTTCGAGACCTACCTTCCCAGCCATTACTCAGGGTCATTTGAATCTTCATTCCTTTGTCGGAAATATTGTCTGATCTCGTCCCTGAGTCGAAGCTGCCTTGGGGTGTCCGTGCAAAGCTGCCACAGGCCCTGAGAGTCTCGTGTGATGTCGGTATGGACATCGAATTGATTCTTGCTGAGGATCGACCAACGCTCCACATACTTCCGGTCTTTTTTCTTCCCATGAAAATAATGAAGGATGGGTCCGTCAACGTGACCGATGTCTCTCTTCAGATGCTTTGAGGCGCGGAACTCCCACTGCTTGAGTGCGTTCACATAGCTGGGGTGGAGGCCACCAGGGAGAGATCGGTTGCCGAGTCCGAGCAAAGACATCGCCATGTGGTGGTCACCGGCTCCGAGGATCGCCCAGTCCATGAGTCCACCCACGGCATCAATCGCTTCTCGTCTTGCAGCCCATGCATAACCCGTGTGCCAGAAGCCGTGTTGCCCGTAGCCGTGTCGCTTGGGGTCGCAGTGTCCAGCCTTCTGAAAGGACCATCCAAATCCATTATGGAGTTGCATGGTTTCGTAGTTGGGTCCGAGGTCAATGCATTGAGAGAACATCTGAACGAAGTGATAGTGTTGAAGCTGTTGAACTGTTTCTTCGATCCAATCCTTGCGGACGAATTCAATGTCGGCATCGATCCACGCTACGTACTCCCAGGTAGAGGGGAGTCTGGAGATGCCGATGTTGATCATGTTTTCTTTGTGCCACAGCTCATCCCAGGTACGGAGTTGGACGTGAAAGGGATTGCAGGGCTCAGTGACTTCAAAGGGTCTGTCACCGAAGGCAACTTCTACGGTCATGAGCTTCGCACCGGCCTGCTTGATATGGTGAGCGAACTTTTTATAAAGTTCGTACCTCTTCCGATATCGGACGGGATTACTGATAACTGCAACAACGTAGAAGTTTTTGTCCATTTCTCACTCTCGGGGAAGGATGTTTGCCCTGATGATATAATATACATTGTATTGCATCAGACTAATTATTTTGTTTTTTTGTCATGTGAGGCCTTTCCAATGAGTGGCCGAACCGCAGCCAGCCGGTTGTGCAACAGAGGCTTGCGTGTTTAGGCGACCTGGATGGTCGCCGGGGATAAGACGTTTTTCTATAGATTTCATTTAAACACCAAGATAAGACACGGTGTGCTAATTAGAGAGTTTAAACTTAAACCCACCAAGAAACAGGTGCGGGCAATAGATACAGCCCTGTGGCAAATGGTGGCCGTATATAATACGGCGATGACTAAGTGCTTTATTGGCCTACGCACAGGCCAGCTCCCACATAAGTTTGAATTGATATCCGAGTTTTCTGGGCACGGTAAAAAGGCTGGACTGAATCAGGACGCTATTGCTGAAACGTGCGCCACGGTTCGTAAGGCTTTTGAGAGATGGCTTACGAAAGACGCCGCCGGAAAGCGATCCGGTAAACCACGAAAAAAGTCGAAGCGAAATAAAGTTACTCAAATCACCTACGGGCAAGCGTCGCGGGTACTCGCCCCGAAATTTAGACAAATCAACGTGCCCGGTTTTGGTAAGATTCGATGCTCGAAACAGGACTTGCCAGATGGGAAGATTAAGGGTGGCCGACTTGTTCGGCGTGCAAGCGGGTATTTCTTCCAGTACGTAATCGACGCTCAGCACGCTCAAGATACCATCTGCCCCGCCCCAGCGGTGGGCATCGATCCAGGGTTTAAAACTCTTCTCACTCTTTCGGATGGGAGAAAGTTTAATAACCCGCGCGAGCTTCGGAAGACGGAAGTACGCCTTGCTCAAGCTCAAAGAGGGAATAATAAAAAACTTTCGGCCAAGATATCGGAACGTCTTTCGCGGCAACGAAAGGATAGGAACCATAAGACTAGCCATGAGATTGTAAAGAACTACTCTGAGATTTATGTTTCGGATGACTCGTACCTGGGAATGCAAAAGACCTTTGGAAAGAGTATCGCCGAAGCCGGTCTTGGGAACCTTCTGAATATGATCGCCTATAAATCGCAGAACTGCGGTAGGCGATTCGTTCGGGTTGGTTCGAGGAACACCACACGAACCTGCGGAACTTGCTTGGCCCTCACGGGCCCAACGGGATTTTCTGGTTTGGGGGTAAGAACGTGGACGTGCCCGTGTGGTGCGGAACATGACCGTGATATCAACGCGGCTCAAGTCGTCCTCCGTTCGGGCCAGGGTATGGCCCCCGTCGAGAAAGTTTGCTTTGTCTGAGCGTGATGCGATGACACGGCTTATGTACCACCTCGTCCAGTTACATTTCGTAAGTCGAAGGGGAGTGTGGCTGTGTGTAGATTTCCTGAGTGCAAGATTATTAAACTTCAGAGATGGGGTTTATGTAACAAACATCGTAAGTGGATCGAGCGTGGTTTCTATGATGTCGATCTGAACTTGCTCAAGCCACTTCCGGTTGTGAAGCGGTACTCGGGCTGCAAGATGGAAGACTGCCTAGAGAAGCACCGGAGAAACGGCTTCTGTAGTCGCCACGACTCGATGTACAAACGAGGGTCGATTGATCTGAAGGGTCACCGGGTCAGGCCGCTCGTTAGGTACTCAAAGGATTTCGAGTGCATTAAGTGCGGAGCCAGGGGGAAGATCACCAAGGGCTTTTGCAAGCTCCACTATTCTCAATTTCAAAAGGGTCAGATTGGTTTTGACGGAAGTCCGGGGAAGCGGCCTGGTAGGGTCGCTCGCTATGGTCGGGACGCCGTCTGTAAGATCGCTACCTGTTCCCGTCGCCCACGCATTCGTGGGCATTGCGCTCTTTGTTGGTATAAGATGAAGAGGGGCTCAATCGATGCGACCGGAAGGCGTCTGGAGCCTCCCCTTTGGAAGAATCAAGGGAAGACTTGCAGGAAGCCTGGATGCGTGGAACCGGCTCACTGTAGGGGGTTTTGTGCGCTTCACTACTCAAGATCGAGGTTCCCGGAGCGGGAGCTGCTGAACAAGGGAAAGAAGTGCAAGGCTGTTGGATGTTCTGACGAGTCTTATTGTCGGAGCTATTGCATACGGCATTATGCTCGGTGGAAAAGGAGGCGGGATTTGAACCCCGTTGTAAGCCATGAATCAGCCGGAACGACATGACTGCGGTAATCTTGAGTGCTCAGAGTATCAGAAGCAAATGGTGCTGGACTCGATCGGCTTCGTCGTGACCGAGGCTTTTGCTCTGATTGACGAGCAAACCTGTGCGGATCCCGTGGAGGCTATTGAGTATGGTGTTAGTCTCTTGCGTGGATACATGAACGAGAGAGACGAGATCCGGCAGGCCCAGAGCGAGAGAGCCGGTCAGCCACTTCACTAAATAGAAGCGGGAACAGCGGCCTGCTCTTCGGCGACGAGTTGGTCAAACGGCGCGACTGTGTTTGCGTCGTCCTTGTAGAACTTCAGACTCTCTTCAGTCTCTTGCTCTTTGAATTCGTTGAATTCAGCCTGGGTCTCCATGCTTTCTTTGTAAGCGTGGAAGAGGAATGTGAGGAGACGTGCGGTCTGGAAGTCCACGTTCTTGTCGGGATGGACTGGGTTCGTGAGGTTCGCGGCTTCTACGCGCTCCATCAGTCTTCCAATCAGGATTCCAAATTCAATATCACGAACTCCTGCTATGTCGGTGAAGTCGAGTTCGAGATGTTCTGCCAGTTTTTTTACGTCTTGACTGTTCATCACGTCCGCATAACATAACGTAATGAGACGTGCCATGTTATTTTTCCTGAAACCCGTAGCAGGATAACGCTATCAGTCACAAGCTCTTCCCCGTTTGAATACGCCCGGCCTTCATATAGACTGAAAGGCTATGAGCCTATTCGAATCTGTTGATCAATTCGGTATCCCTGTCATCGAGAAGATGGTCCTCAAGGATTGGTCAGGCTACCAGAAACGGGTGGCGGACGCTTACTTGGCACGGCCCGAATTTGAGAGCGAGTATATCCCGAGCTGGAACTCTTTGATGCAGCACGTTGAAAAGATGTTCAAGCAGATGCAGTCGAAGATCAGCATCGAGTTTGTGGATGAGGATCCCTACAAGGATCAAAAAGAGATCAGCCAGGACATTGAAAAGAACAAGCGGCTCAAGATCTTCAAGGGTGGCACGACTCATCCGGTGTGGACGAATGAGCAGAATCTGATGTTCCGCGCCTACCATGATTACCTTTCTCACGTTGCTGGTGACCACTCGTTTGGCGCAAAGGGTGAGATCGCGTCTTACAATCAGCACGTCAAGATGGCTCCGACTGATGCGAGGCTCGCCCTTTTCACGGAGATCGCAGGCCAGGCCATGACTGCGACTCAGACCGGCAGCTTCCCGGCGCAGAAGATCTGCAAGCTCTGGGGGTTCGATTACGTCAACCTCGGGAAGATTGATGAGGAAGAATACAAAAAGAATTTAGAGCAGGTCAAAGAGTCTGTCGATGAGTCGGCACCATCAGGATATGAATTCCAGATTGGAAAGTTTGATGGGGATGATGACTTCGATCCAGACCCATCGTTTCAGGATTTCAAGATAGTAGCGATGGATTCAAAAGGCAGGCGAGTTGGATACGCGCTCATTGTTCACGTCGGCAATAAAATCCAAGCGTATGAAGTCGAGGTCAGTAAGCGGCATCAACGTAAAGGCATCGCCACCGCGATGTATGATCACGCACAAGAGCTAACAGGAAAGAAGATTGAGCCCTACCGCGACGGCGATGGTGAGCACATGCAGACTAAATCTGCCAAGGCACTCTGGAAACATCGTGGTGTCGAGCTAGAAGCCAAGGGTGATTGGGAGTTAGAAGGCTACACGTTCGAGACCGAGGTGGATGGCAATACTCTTTTCATCAAAGCAATAAAGGACGGGAAGAAAGTTGCTGTGATGGACGTGGCCCCGTCAGAAGCGGAGAAGGGAAAGCTCTATCCATTAGGAGTGAAGGTCGATCCAGAACATCGCCGCAAAGGATTGGCGACCGAGATGTACAAGATTGCCGAGAAACATTTCGGAATGAAGTTCACCGATGGTCATTACCAATCGCCAGAAGGAAAGAAGTTCCGCAAGAGTCACGACAAGAATGAAGACGTGTCGGCTTCAGACGGTACTCTCGCCCAAGAGTTCGCTGATAAGTTAAAGCTTGTTCGTTCTCGGCATGGTTGGGTGACAGACTCCAAGTTGCACAAGGGCAAGGGTTACTATTCGGTGGATGTCCACGCGGTGATCGGTCCAGAGCGCGAGTCTACTGTTTGGACGGTTGACATTGAGAACGGAAAGTTCACATGGGTAGACTTCTCGCACTCAACTCCGATTGGAGATTCCGTAGATGACGCCATTGATTCGATCGGCATCATGATCCAAGATGAGGCTCCTGCACAGGTTCTTAGAAAGAAGGTTGAGTCGGTCGGAGATGCGAAGCAGATTGGTGAGGTGAAGATCGATCCTGAAGCATGGATCTCTGATCCTATTGAAGAAGTCACCAGAGTTTTTTCTGACAAGGGAGATGGCATTTGGGACGACGGTAAGCGATGGCTGGCTAAAAAAGTTGATGGCAAGGTAGCTGGGGCCATTCGATTTTCGGAGTACAAGTCTGAAAATGATTTCAAGCAAGTTCCGTCAAAGACCCTGAGTAGAATTGATTCTATTTTTATTGCTCCAGAGTTTCGTCGCAAAGGGATTGGTAAGGAATTACTTCTTCAAGCGATCAGAACTCATGGAGCAGTCGAGAGCAATATGTCTGCGACTCCAGACGGTGACGCTCTTTGGAAATCAATCAAAGGTACTCCAGGTATAGAAGTGAAATACGATGATAGCTCTGAAGACTATGGCCACGTTGCGTGGAGTCTGAAGGGTGAGTCAACTGATCCCAAGTACGACGCCAGCGTGAAAGGTGCATTCGATATGCTGACTAAGCAGAAGGCTTGGATCCCGGAAGAAAAGGTATCCTGGGTAACTAAAGATGATTTGGTTTTCGATAAGAAGAGAAACTTATTGTCTGGATACAAATACGTTAAGCATGAACAGTTCAATGATGGTTGGGTAGTTAGGTACAATCGAAGGTCATATCGTCCGTTCAGTGTGTCGTGGATGTCTAATGAATTCCTTCCGGCTCCAAATAGTGGAGGAGCTAGGATGCACGCCAACACGCAGGACTTTAAAAAAGAAGAAGATGCAGAAGCGTACTACCAGTTCAGGAAGCATCAGTTGGAAGGTCTCGACAAATCTGATGTAAAGGAAGTGAGCGAGATGCGAACCAAAGACCTGAAAGTTGGTGGCAAGACGGTTGAGGCGGTTCTGTTGGCCGGTGGGCCAGGCTTCAAGATCTACCATGCATCCGGAGTAGACGGAGTCATCCTTGCTCTGGGTAGAAAACAATTCGTGGTGGCTGAGTCTGATCCAGATTTCAAAACAGTCATGCAATATGTAAATCTAAAGTATCAGAAGTTGTCTGATCAAGAAGCCATCAAACAGGAGTTTAAGAAATTGATCGCCCCAAAGGCCCCGGTAAAAGAGGTCCACGAGATGGATCCGCCTTGGGACGGGCTTGCGGAAGGCCAGAAGACTTACACGAGTGATGAGGTCGCAAGCCATCTCGATTCCATTGCAGAGCCAGGTGAGTACCTGGAGAACCAGCACGCAGACATCAGTCAGCACGATCGCTGGATCCTAAAAGAGATTGCGATCAGTGATCTGGACTTCAGTCAGGACAGGGTGGCGAGTGATGACTCTCAAGAGATCATCGACCGGTACAAGGGCCTGAAGTCGGAGGCTCCTCCCATCATCGTCGTCCCACAAGAGGAAGGTCTGCTTCGGATCGTAGACGGCTTTCATCGTGTGGCGATTGCCGACATGAAGGGTCATGCTCGGATCATGGCGTACATGCCTGCGGCCAGTGATGACGGCGAAGACCCAGAGTTGCCTGTTGATGAGTCAGATATTGTTGAGGCTGCGATTGATTCAGAAAGAGTGAACATCGACATCGGCGATACGAGGGGGATTATCTTTGTTGACTCCGATGATGATGCCGGAGAGTTTGAGTTCCATAAAACTAACGGACTCTTTGAAATTGATTTCATCACCGTGAGTCCAAAGTATCGAGGCCAGGGTGTTGCTGAGGTTGCGATCAAAAAGATTGCAAAAGAAGTAAGAGCTGACGGCTTTACTGGAATTTATGCCGATGTGATCTGGGGTGGATCGCTCAAAGCATTCGTGAATGCACTCGGGAAGCCGGACCATATGTCAGACGACATACGGGAGCTTTCCATGGAGAAGGCGCTGGCCAGGCTCCCAAAGACTCAGCCAGAAAAAGAAGACGGGATGTACTCCGCTGGGGATCATATCTCGGTTCGCTGGGACTTCCATGGCTCCGCAAGCGAAGGTCGCGATCTGGCCGAGAAGTATATGGATACGGTTGATGCCAGGAATGGCCCGACAGAAGTTTTTGTGAATCCATCCAGAAAAGAGATCCGGGAAATTTCCCAGGACTTCGATAGCGTCCGAGCATTCATTGATGGTGATCAGCTTTATGTTTGGAACCCGACCATTGCCCTTCACCAAGAGATCCGGGATCACTTCAAGCTGGGTAAGGACGCGCTGTCTTTGATTCTTTATTTGCACAAGGGCAAGGTGACCGACGCTCAGGTAACTGACAATTCAAAACAATCTATCTGGCACCACAATCCAGAGGTGGCCGATTTTATTTTCAACAGCCCTGCGTTGGTTGGTATCAAGGATTCGTCGATGACTGTTAGCTATTATGATGAATCGATCGTTGGGGATTGGTTAGAGCTAGAGGCTGAAGAGGCTTAGTAGATTTCCGACCACTTGATCTTTTTTGTCTTCAGGGTGTTGTCGATATAATCATCATCGGCAGAGTTCCTCGGTGTATCTTCCTTGAAGGTTTTCATCGTGCCCGAGCTGAGCGTTGAGAAAGTCAGCCAGGTTTTCGGCATCCCCTTGGTGAAGATTGAGTTTCGTCATGGCGTAGTTCCAGTGAACAAAGCCACCAAATTCATAGGCTCCCCGTCCCTCGACGCCGATGAAGAGGCCGGTCTTGAGAGGGAGAATTCCCACGGTGAGCTGACTGACATTCGCAAGCGCGATCTTTCCATGGAACGGAAGTTCGAGCTTGGTCCATCTGGCTAGGGTGGTGCGGCCTTTGGGCTTAGGTCTGATGGGCATTTATGATGCATAACAAAATGTATTATAACCAGCAACAAGGAATAAACTGAAGCGAAACAAGTGGGTTAGTCTGTGTCCTAGATGACGCATTGCGTATTGCGTATTGCATATTGCATTACATTTTGTTAGGATTTAAATATGAGCAACACCAAACAGTTCAAATATGCCCGTGAACTTTTCAAGCGTGGAGTTTGGTGATGAGCAAGAAACAAGTTGAGCTGATCAAAGTAGAGACCCGGCAGGCACTCGCTGCCGAAGGACGGACGGAATGAGTACCTACCCACGTTACGATAACAAGGAAACCTGCGAGCGCTGCCACAAGCCGGTGGACCCAAAGAAAGCGGTTTGGTTCGAATTAAATAATCACACGGGAATTTTTGAGGAATCGGGCACTGTCCCTGAAGAAGAATCTCAGGGCTGTTTTGTCTTTGGTGCGGATTGCGCCATGGTGGTCCGGGCGAACCGCGAGGGCTGGAAACA